>Ga0265292_1000872_pt1 | contig 32648 bp, 42 predicted proteins | sample Munlanlewell296A_FD_189080 | JGI IMG/M metagenome (GOLD analysis project Ga0265292, IMG submission 189080) | Leachate microbial communities from a municipal landfill in Southern Ontario, Canada - Leachate well 296A | ecosystem: Engineered > Solid waste > Landfill > Unclassified | place: Canada... | reverse complement strand
GGATAATCTGTTGCGATGGGAGTGCAGAAAATCTTCTTAAAGCAGGGTTTGTACCTGAGGCAATAGTTGGTGATATGGATTCACTCAGCAAAGAGACTGCAGACAGATTCAGCGATCGCATATTCCGTGGCGGGAACCAGGATACCAATGATCTGACAAAAGCAGTCTGCTGGTGCTCAGAAAGAGGATATACAGAAATAGTGATAGTTGGTGCCACAGGTAAGCGGGAAGACCATACAATTGGTAATATTTCACTCTTAACAGAATATTCAAAAGATGTAAAAGTGATAATGGTGACTGATACTGGAATTCTATTGCCTTTTTTGAATGGGTCTAAAATATCATCATTTCCCGGCCAGCAGGTTTCAATCTTCTCAATTGATCCTGAAACAGAAATATCATCTAAAGGATTACGATATCCTCTGGACAATAAAAAACTAAAAAACTGGTGGGTTGCAACATTAAATGAGTCGCTGGAAGATAGCTTCACTCTTGAATTCAACCAGGGACGGGTGATCGTCTACTTGAAATTTCCAGGTAAGGAGTTATAATATCTTCAGTTCTTTAACCAGATTAATGAGTTGGAAGATTACCAGGGGGTATGGATGGAGAAAAGAAATAAAAAAAATATGCTGGAGAAAATTTTACAGTTTTTTCAACTTAGCAAATCTGAGTAGTAATTTTTTTCTTCCGTCTTTTTCAAACTCCACAGTAGCTGCAGTGTTTGGTTGTTGACCCTCAATTGATATTATTATGCCGTTACCAAATCTTTCATGCTGTACTGTATCGCCCTCTGAAAATGATGGGGAATCACTGGCGGTGAAGGGAGTGTCAGATGCAGGTTCTGTTTTCCGGATTTTTTTAAACCTGTCATCCTTTACATAGGTTTGAGGCTCTTCGCGAAAAGATGATGGTTTGCTGCCTGTGTTAATATTATTCTTAAACGGTTTTCCTCCTGTCTGGGGATAATGCAGAAATTTCTGATCAATCTCACGAAGAAACCGGCTGGGACTGCATCTTTCGAGGTTTCCCCATTTATACCTGTTAAGTGCGTAGCTCAGAGTTGCCTGCTTTTCGGCACGGGTAACTGCAACATAGAACAGACGTCTCTCTTCCTCAAGTTCGCGGGCGCTTCCGGATGACATTGGTGATGGAAACAGGGTGTCTTCCATTCCGACAATATAAACATGCTTGAATTCCAGTCCTTTGGCAGAATGCATGGTCATAAGGGTGACTTTATTACGATCTTCCTCATTTTCGGTATCCTGATCAGTCAGTAATGCCACATTGGCCATATAAGCCTCCAGTGTTGAAGGCTCTCCATTGGTTTCAGCTGCCTCGGTAAAAACTTTTATTGCATTCAGCAACTCTTCAAGGTTTTCATAACGGCTGACCTCCCCGGGGGATTTCCCCTCCTTAAGTTCTCTCATAATTCCTGAACCGAGGGCAATTTCCCTCGCTTTTGCAAAAGCATCCGTAGTGCCGGAATTAAGCCGGAGGGTATTAATGACGTCAACATACATCGATAATTTTTTTACTGTCCCTGAATTAAAGTGCTCCGGATATTTTCCGGCTTCAGGGAGAATACTCCAGGGCGTGACATTAAAAGCTGAAGCCAATTCGAATGTTTTTTGAATTGTAGTATCTCCAATACCTCGTTTTGGATAGTTTACCGACCTCTTGAGAGCTTCCTCATCTTCAGGGTTGATTATCATCCTGAAGTACGCCAATATGTCTTTTATCTCCTTACGTTCGTAAAATGATAGTCCTCCGAATATTTTATATGGTATGTTTTTTCTGCGGAGAGTCTCTTCAAAAATCCTCGACTGGGCATTTGTCCGGTAAAGAATTGCAAAATCTGACCAGTTGAGCTGGAGCGAAAATCTCTTATCAAAAATATCCGAAGAAACATTAAACCCCTCTTCAGAATCGGTCATCGCCTGCATAACCTGTATCTTTTCTCCGGCCTCATTCATTGAAAAAACCTTTTTTTGAATCTGACCCTCATTGTTTGCAATGATGGTGTTTGCTGCATTCACGATTGTCTGAGTCGACCTGTAGTTTTGCTCAAGTTTAAAGAGCTGGTAATCACCATAGTCGTTTTTGAATTCAAGAATATTTTCAATTCGTGCACCCCTGAATGAGTAGATGCTCTGAGCGTCGTCGCCAACCACACAGATATTCTGGTGCGAAGCAGCAAGTTTTTTTACTATCAGGTATTGAGAATAGTTGGTATCCTGATACTCATCAACAAGCACATAATTGAACCTTTCCTGGTATGCTGCAAGAACATCCGGGAAATCTCTGAAGAGTATGTTTGTATTTAGTAACAGGTCATCAAAATCCATCGCATTAGCCTTGAGACAGCGTGAGGTATAAGTCCTGTAAACATCGGCAAGTAAAGGCATCCGGCTCGATTTGTCATTTTCCTGCATCAAGGAATCAGCAGCATACATGCTGGAGGTTACGAGGCTGTTTTTTGCGGTTGATATCCTTGAAGCTATAACACCGGGTTTGTAAATATTATCATTGAGATTAAACTCTTTTATAATAGTCCTGATGAGACTTTTAGAATCGGTTGAATCGTAGATAGTATAATTCGATTTGTACCCGAGTCTTTCACCTTCCATCCTCAGTATCTTTGCAAAGATGGAGTGAAAGGTACCCATCCAGAGATATCGGGCTATTTCGGGGCTGATAATCCCGGTAATCCTCTCTCTCATCGCTTTTGCAGCCTTGTTCGTAAAGGTCAATGCAAGTATTTTACCGGCAGGGACACCCTTCTGTAGAAGATGAACAATGCGATAAGTCAGAACCCTTGTTTTACCAGCGCCGGCACCTGCTATTACAAGAGCAGGTCCTTCAGTATTGATAACTGCTTGTTTCTGAGCCTCATTCAGATCGTTCAGATAGTTGGTTGTCATGTGTTTATTTGAATTACAGCGTACCGGGTCCGGCAAATTTAGCAATAACAAATTCAGTGAAACATTATGTTGAAAATTAAAACAGGAATATTTATTAATAGTAGGGACAAGCCATAGGGTGTCCCTACGAAAATTCCATAGATTTTATTATAATTGTAACATAATTATTTTCTTCCAGATTGAAAAACACTAAAAACCACCCGGATAGAAAATGGCAGATTCAATTAATCTTAAACATAAATCAATAATAAAATGAAAAGATTTGGGCAGATAATCGGAGTAAAACCTGAGCACTTTGAACGTTACAAAAAGTATCATGTGACGGTATGGCCTGAAATTCTTGATATGATCAAAAAATGTAACATGCATAACTATTCAATTTTCCATAAAGACGGGATGCTGTATGCATATTTTGAATATACCGGAAATGATTTTGCTGCCGATATGGCAAAGATGGCTGCAGATTCAAAGACACAGGAGTGGTGGGCAATTATGGAGCCAATGCAGGATCCGGTTGCTACCCGCAAAAAAGGTGAATGGTGGGCAAATATGGAAGAGGTATTTCACATGGATTGATCCTGAAATCTGCCCTTATTTTATTATACTTGCAGAAGAAAATGCCAAAGAGATTAAGATTGCGTTTTGATACTAAGATCTGATTACCTGTGCGTTATTTTTTTTTGATCATAGTAGTACTGTTACCCGTTATTTCTGAAGCTCAGCTTTCTGCTCCGGGGATGAGCGTTGTCAGGTATACTTCATATCCCTCTGCTCCGGCAGTTAAAGATCCCATATTTATATATTGTAATGCTTCGGGAACACAAAAAGGATCACTCTACGCACGTAGCCCTGGAGGAACTGGCCCATTCAATTTTTCGTGGTACAGATGGAGCGATATCACAAAAAGCTTCAGCATTCTTCTCAAAACCGAAACCGGAGTATTAACATCCTCCTCAAATAATCTTGATGAGGGGGGGTACAAGGTTATTATAAGTGGAGGGTTTGATACGAGTCTTGTCGGATGGATATTTATCGACAAACCTTTTTCATCAGCAGAGCTTCAGAACCGGACATGTGACTATGTTGCATTAAAAGGGAAAGCAGCAATTGACACTTTCTTTTATAAAAATATCTCTAACGGGCTTCCGGTTAAATTGCCGAACGGAGTCAGGTTCTTATGGTCATCGGATCCAACCTCTTCGATACCCTTTCCCGATTTTGAGATAAACCCTCAGACCTTTAATCCTCCATTAGTTGATGTCACATATAATCTGCAGGTGAGCGATAGTTTTGGCTGTATCAGCGAATCATCATTTTTTTACCAATCTATTCATGTAAAAGCTGATTTTTCGGTCAATCCCGATAAAGGAGAGGCGCCACTTGAAGTAGCATTTACTGATAAATCGATCAGAGGATTTAAGTATAAGTGGGAGTTTGGCGACAATAAGGACAGCATCTCGGAACTTAATAACCCTGAACCACATACATATTATAAACCAGGAGAGTATTCGGTGAAACTGACAATTAAAAGTGAACGCGGTTGTATCGATTCCATGAGGTTCGATAAAATTGTGGTTGATCTTTCGGAGCTTAAAATACCAAATGTTTTTACTCCCGATGGTGACGGGCTCAATGACAACTTCATGGTTGAATCAAAATCGCTAAGGTATATTAGTGTTGAGGTTTTCAGCCGGAGCGGGATGAAGGTTTATAACTTTTATGGTGAGGGAGAAAGACTCAGGGAATGGCAGGGCTGGGATGGGAATGTAAATAAATCATCTATCAAAGCCAGTCCGGGAGTATACTTTTATATCATCCGGGCATTCGGATGGGATGATGTTGATTATAATAGCAAGGAACAGAAGGGGTTTGTGTACCTGTACCGGTAATAAAAGTCTTATTTTCCATTTCTGCAAGCTTGGCTTAAATAGTAATCTTTCTTTTTCTTGCTTCAACAGTCCATTGCGCTGTCACCTTATGGTCATTAACAACAGATACGAAATCATGACGGTCAACTGTCGGACAAATATGCCATGGGATACCATAGATAGGTTCGCCGACTTTGTAATTATCAGCCTTAGTTGTTCGGATGACCATATGTTCTTCATTATGACTTATTACAGTATAGTTTTCCAGTCCGAGGATTTTAATTCTTGGCTGAGGCATCTCTGAAGCAACTGCTTTATGTCCAAGGTCGAGACATAACAATTCTTTTCCGGGCTTGCTTATAATCCGCGTAAGCAGAACAGCAGCATGTAAAAAGTCCATGTCAATGAAAGAACTGCTGTAGCCATAGTCCCACAAAAGAAGTGTTCCGGGACTGGATTCCACACCTTTTCGCAAAGCATGTATCGGGAAGGTAGGAGTTCCGCCTGCTACAATTTTAACTGGACCGATACCTTCCCCTTCAAGTTCATCTATTAGACTTATTACCTGGGCAAAAGCGTCATTACAAATTTTTTGACGCAGTGAAAAAACATGTTCATGAATATGACCGTCATATACATGAAGTCCTTCAGCGATCAGCATTGGCGAATCGATGATTCTTTTGAAAAGCCTTGCTGCCTTTTCCCCGGGGGATATGCCTGTACGGTTCATTCCATTGTTGATATCGAGCCATACATGTGTTTCGATGCCGGTTCTCCTGGCGTTATCTGATAATTGTATTATAACTTCTTCATTATCAGCAATACACGATATTTTTGAATTTTTGAATTCTTGTTTTAATTTAAAAAACCTTCTGAGATTAGGACCAACAGGTTGCATTGCAAGTAAAATATCAGTTACCCCGCACTTTGTAACCATCTCTGTTTCAGAAATAGTAGCACATTTGAACTTATAAATGCCATGTTTCATTTGCAATCTGATGATCTCAGACATTTTATGAGTTTTGACATGTGGTCTTAACAGATCAACACTTCCGGCAATCTCAATCATTTTCTGAATATTGAGTTCGATACGGTCAGGATAAACCAGCAGGGAGGGTGAGCAAACCTCACTTACATTGTCGACCAGATACCAATCGGTGTTTTGAGAAGCAGTTTTTTCCATTTTTGTTTCTAATGGAGTTCAAACATGGCTTCAACCTCAACAGGTATGTTTGAAGGAAGTATCATACCGACAGCACTTCTTACCCCGATACCGTTCTCTTCCCCAAAAACCTCAGCCATAAGCTCACTGAATCCGTTGATAACAGCCGGCTGTTGCTCAAAGCCAGGGGCACTGTTGACCATTCCCAGCACTTTTATTACCCGTTTGATTTTTTTTAATTCTCCGAAATGAGTTTTAATCGTTGATAACATTGTAAGTCCAACCTGCCTTGCAGCTAGTTTTCCTTCTTCAGTAGTAAGATCTGCCCCCAGTTTACCTGTCATCAGGGTGCCGTCAGATCTGATTGGTCCATGACCGGAAACATACAGGAATTTATCAACGACCAGTACAGGCTTATATACTCCGGCAGGTTTAGGTGCCGGTGGTAATATGAGGCCTAACTCAACAATACGTAAATCAGGATCTTGTTTCATTTTTCATTTTTCATTTTTCATTTATAATATTAATAGTAAAGATAAGTTGAATTTATATTCTATCAATTTGAATTGTATGTAAAATGGTTAACCTGGCACGAGTTACAACCGAGCGGAAGTTGTTTTCGTCATTCACCGGTAAATTACCACCATTTACAGAAATTATCCGAAATTTAGCTAATAAAACTTTGTAAGCTAAAAAAGTTTTCTCATTTTTGCAGCGTTTATTTCAAAAATGTAATGGATATCAGAGACAGAATAATCGAAGGAGCAGCAGAACTATTCAAGACTTACGGAATAAAATCGGTGACGATGGATTCATTGGCCAACCATCTCGGTATGTCGAAAAGAACTATTTATGAAGTCTTTTCTGATAAGGATGAACTGTTGGTTGGAGTACTGAAGTGGATGGCTGAAAAGCAAAGGGAATTAGTAAAAAAGGTACTGGACGATTCAGAAAATGCACTAATAGCAATATTTAAATTGCTGGAAACTAACATGAATCATTTTCAGGAAATGAGTCCTGCTTTTCAGGCTGACATGAAGAAATATCATTATGAAGTTTTGATGAAGAAAACGGATAAATGTGAAATGCCCGATTACAGGAATAATATACAATTGATTGAAAGAGGGATTAAGGAAAAGCTGTTAAGAAAAGATATAAATCCTGATTTGATTAACCGTTGCCTTTATTCACTGGTCAGGTCAATAATGGATCAGGATCTATATCCTTTTGAGCAGTTTACCCGGCGCGAAGTTGTAAAAAATATTTTCATCAATTACCTGAGAGGTATTTCCACAAAGGGAGGTGTTGAATTGATTAACAGGCTTGAAGCTAAATTTTAAATAGATAAATATTAATTCATATTAACACGCTTAGATAATAATTTATTAAAATGAACCGATCCCCGACTTGTCGGGTCGAGTTTGCCTTCGGCGAGCCCTTTGGGGTTCATCATACCATTAAAAACAATTATATAATGATGAAAAACAAAGAATTTCTGACAGTTTTACTACTAATCTTCTTAACCGGTGGAATTATTCTGGCACAGGAGAATAGCAGTGAGTTAACACTTTCCTTAAAAGAGGCACAGGAATATGCAATTCAGAATAATAAGATGGTGATTTCCGCAAAGATGGATGTTGAGGCATCAAAAATTGCCCTTTGGGAGACTATTTCAAATGGATTACCCCAGATTAGTGCATCCGGATCATTTACTGATAACCTTAAATTGATGACCACTCTCTTACCAGGGGACTTTTTTGGAAGACCAGGCGAAAAGGTACCGGTTACTTTTGGTTCACAGTTTAATTCAGGTGCCAGCATTCAGGCAAGTTTGCTGCTATTCAATGCCCCGTTTTATATTGGTATTGAGACCACAAAACTTGCTCAGAAGTTAAGTGAAGGGAGTCTTGCAAAATCAGAACTCGATACAAAAGAATCTGTAAGTACTGCTTACTTCCTGATACTGGTTTCAGAAAAATCTCTTCAGATACTCGATGGGAATATTGCAAATCTGAATGAAATACTTAAGTCCACAAAGGCTATGTATTCAGCAGGTATGGCAGAATCAACTGATGTTGACCAGATGGTATCAAATGTTACAATGGTGGAAAATACCCAAAGCTCGATGCAGCGCGCAATAGAACTGAATTATAATCTATTGAGGTTCCAACTAGGAGTACTTGCCAATACCCCGATAATTCTTAGTGAAACACTTGAAGATCTTACCTCAGAAATAAATATTGAAGCTCTCTTATCTCAGGAATTCGATCATAAACAAAACGTGAATTACGTTCTTATGGAGGGTCAGGAACAGATGTCAGCACTGGCCCTTAAATCACAGAAAGCGTCAGTTCTGCCCACATTAGCAGGCTTTTATAATTACGGTACAAACGGGATGGGCGATAAAATAGGAGATCAGAGATGGTTCCAGAATTCTATGACAGGACTGCAACTCTCAGTACCATTATTTGCCAGCGGACAAAGATATAGTAAGATAAAAAAAGCACAGTTAAACCTCGAAAAAGCCAAAACAACAAAAGAGATGGTTACTGACCAGCTCCTTCTCCAGGAAAAGCAGCTCAGGTACAATCTGGTCAATGCTAACCTTCAGTATAAAAGCCAGAAAGATAATATTGATGTAGCGAAAAGGGTCTATGCCAGCATGGAGAATAAATTCAGGCAGGGTATGGCTTCAAGTCTTGAACTGACACAGGCTAATTCACTTTACCTGCAGGCTGAAAATAACTACGTGTCAGCATTAATGAATCTGCTTCAGACAAAACTTGCGTTAGATAAGTTATTGAATAACATGTAATTAAATTAAACAGAAACCATTAAAATAATAAATAATGAACCCCACATGTTTTGATAATCTCAAGCATAAATCAAGATTCTGAAAACATGTGGGCTCCATAAGACCATTAATAAATAAATTATATACTTATGAAATACTTCAATTCAATTTCAGCGTTAATGATAAGCGGACTGCTGATTTCAGCCTGTTCATCAAAAGGCAAGAATACAACAACTACTTCCTCCGATCCGGCAACTGTAACTGAAAAAGCTGCTGTACCGGTGAAAGTAATGACTTTATCAAAAACGAAAATCTCAAGGACAATTGACTATACAGCCACTGTCCTACCTTTCGAGGAGGTAAACATGGCTCCATCAACTCCCGGCAGAATTGATAAAATATATGTTGAGGTAGGTGACAAGGTAAATAAGGGTGATGATCTTTTCCTGATGGACCGCACCCAGCTGTACCAGTTAAAACTGCAGTTAAGCAGTCTTGAGAAGGATCTCAACAGGATCGATACTCTCCTTAAATCCGGTAGTGCCAAACAACAGCAGTATGACCAGATGAAGACACAGTATGATGTCACAAAAACAAATGTCGACTTCATGGAAGAAAATTCATTGCTGAAAGCTCCTTTTTATGGTGTTGTTACAGGAAAATATTTTGAAAACGGTGAAATATATTCAGGTGCTCCTACAACACAGTCAGGAAGATCTGCTGTTGTTACTGTTATGCAGGTAAACCCTCTTAAAGTTAATGTAAACATCTCAGAGCAATATTATCCTCTTATAAAAAGAGGAATGAAAGGTTTTATTACAGCAGATGTTTACAAAAGTGAGACTTTCACAGGTACTGTTTATCGCATATCTCCGACCATTAGTTCAGCAACAAGATCGTTTATTACTGAACTTGAACTTCCAAACAGAAATGACCTTCTGAAACCCGGTATGTTCGTAAGAGTGTCTATGGACCTCGGCGAGGTTGAAACTTTTGTTGTTCCTGCAAATACTGTTCTTGTACAGGAGGGGACAAACATAAGATATGTCTTTATTGAAAAAAACAATATTGCTTACAGAATTGAAGTTGAGTTAGGTAAGCGATTTGATGACCAGCTTGAGATCATATCAGAAAACCTTAAAGAAGGAGACCGGCTTGTGAATGAGGGACAGTCACGGCTCATTAACGGTGATAAAATTGAGACAGTAAAGTAATTGTAAGAATTTCAATAATAATAAAATGAGTATATATAGTGCATCAGTAAAAAGACCCGTTACAACCATCCTGGTTTTTGTTGCAGTGATGGTTATCGGTCTCTATTCACTTGTTCAGCTGCCTGTGGATCTTTATCCTGAAGTGGAGCTCCCTTTCGTAGCAGTCCTTACGACATATTCGGGTGCTAGTGCTTCTGACATTGAATCAAATGTTACCAGGCCACTTGAAAATACCCTTAACTCAATCAGTAAGCTTAAAGAGATAACATCCACCTCCAGCGATGGAACGTCAGTAATATTCATGAATTTTGAATATGGAACGAACCTCGATGAAGCGTCCAACGATATCAGGAATAACCTCGGTTTTATGGAAGCGTTTCTCCCGGAAGATTGTGAGAAACCAACTATAATAAAATTCAATTCAAGTATGATGCCTATAATCTTCTATGCTATTACAGCTAAGGAGAGTTACAGGGGTCTCGAAAAGATACTTGATGAAAAAATTGTAAACCCGCTTAACAGAATCGAAGGAGTTGGCGCAGTAAGTCTTTCAGGTGTACCGGGTCGAAAAGTTTATATTGATGTTGACCCCCGGAAAATGGAGGCATATAATCTTACCATTGAACAGATCGGGAATATACTTCGCGCTGAAAACATAAATATGCCGGCAGGTTACATTGAAATGGGTCAGACCGATTATCCTCTGCGTATCCAGGGCGAATTTCCTGAAAGTGATGTTGTTAAGAATATTGTTGTGAGCAGTTTTAACAGCAATAATGTCTACCTGAAAGATGTGGCAGAGGTACGCGATACAATACGTGAAACAAAACTTGACACCAAGATCAACGGTACTCAGGGTATGAGCATGTATATCCAGAAGCAGTCGGGTGGTAATACTGTGAAAGTGACAAAAGAGGTTGAGAAAGCTCTGGTTACATTACAGAAAGATCTCCCCTCTGATGTAAAGATCGAGAAATTATTCGACAGCGCCACTTTTATAAATGATTCGATAAGCAACCTGACAGAGACACTCATGTACGCTGCCATCTTTGTCATTTTGGTTGTTCTCTTTTTCCTGGGGAGATGGAGGGCGACTTTTATTATTATTCTTACGATTCCTATCTCTCTTATTGTGGCGTTTATTTACCTGTTTATTACAGGTGAATCAATAAACATTATCTCGCTAACCTCACTTTCAATTTCTATAGGGATGGTAGTGGACGATGCAATAGTTGTTCTGGAAAATATCACAAAACATATTGAAAGAGGAAGCCGGCCGAGGGAAGCTGCTATTTATGCGACCAATGAGGTCTGGCTGGCAGTTATTGTTACAACATTAACAGTAGTAGCTGTATTCTTTCCCCTGACGTTTGTTAAAGGTCTTACAGGAGTGTTGTTCAAACAGCTTGGCATGCTGGTAACTATTACAATAGTAACATCTGTATTTGCAGCTATTACGCTGACACCTACTTTGAGTGTTCTTCTGCTAAAATGGTATCCTATTAAAAAGGATGCATCAATTTGGACTTATGACGGAAGTATCAGAAAAGGACTTGACTGGTTTAACCGTTTTTATGAAAAAACTCTGCGATGGGCACTTCACCATAAGACTTTGGTATCAATTATTGCAATTGTAGTTTTTGTGGGATCAATGAGTCTGTTTGCTTTGATAGATACAGAATTTTTCCCTCAGGCCGATGAATCAAGAATGTCTGCAACGATAGAACTTCAGACAGGTACCAGGGTTGACGAGACCATAAAAACAGCCGATAAAATTGACAAACTTATAAAGGAAAAATACCCTGAAGTCCAGCTGGTTTCAACATCAACCGGTGCTGACGACCAGGGTGGATTTGCATCAATATTTTCAGCCGGTGGAACCCACTCCATACGTTACAGTCTGAGTCTGGTCCCTATCGAGGAACGTTCAAAATCAGTCTGGGACATTGTTGAAGAGATGAGAGCTGATTTTGCCGGGATGCCGGAAATCATTGACTTCACCCTGAGTACATCAGATAATATGGGCAGTTTTGGAGGAAACACCGTGGATGTTGAAATTTACGGATACAATATTTCCGAAACCAATACTGTGGCAGATGAACTTAAAGGTAAAATTGAAAAGATCCAGGGTACAAAGGACGTTACTATCAGCCGTGACAAATCGAAACCTGAACTGCAGATCATATTCGACCAGAATAAGATGATTGCCAACGGACTCAACACTGCTATGGCATCAACTGCGATTAAGAACAGGGTTGATGGTATGACTGCAACAAGGCTTCGTCAGTTCGGAGATGAGTATGATGTTGTGGTAAGGTTTAAGGAAAGTGCCAGGAATACACTTACTGAGATTGAAAATATTGGTATTCCAAACCCGACCGGACAGATCATAAGACTTGGAGAAATTGCACAAGTGAAAGAGTACTGGTCACCACCGAATATTGAACGTAAACGCAAAGAAAGGATTGTAAGAGTTTCATTTACTCCTTATAAAAGATCTCTTACAGATATCCAGATCGATGTGCAAAAAGCAATCGATGAAACCGCACTTCCATCAGGTATAATGGTGCAAATTTCAGGTGCAATAAAAGAACAGATGGATGCATTTATGGATATCGCATTTCTTATATTAATAAGTCTGATACTTGTCTACCTGGTCATGGCTTCGCAGTTTGAATCACTGAAAATGCCTTTCATTATAATGTTTTCAATTCCCTTTGCCTTTTCAGGAGTAGCAATAGCCCTGTTCCTTACCAATACCTCATTGAGTGTCATTTCAGGTATAGGGGCGGTTATGCTGATTGGAATTGTTGTCAAGAACGCCATTGTTCTGGTTGACTTTATCAACCTCATGCGTGAACGCGGGAATGAGCTTTACGAAGCAATAGCCATATCCGGGAGATCGCGGCTCAGACCGGTCATAATGACTTCTGCTACAACCATACTTGGTATGTTGCCTCTTGCAATAAGTAAAGGGTCAGGTTCAGAATTATGGAGCCCGATGGGTGTAGCTGTTATCGGTGGACTTGTATTCTCAACTGTTGTGACACTTGTAATAGTACCTGTTGTTTATGCAATATTTTCAAAACATGGTGAAAGAAACAAGAACATTGCAGTCTATTCAGAATTTGACTTTATGAATGGTAACAGTAATGGTAAATAATATTTTGTAACCTGATAAATATATAATTATGAAAGCAATAATGATAATATACAACCAGGCTCATACCGAAAAAGTAGAGTACTTGCTCGATAAGCTTGGAATAAAAGGGTATTCTCTTTGGGAAAATGTACAGGGCAGGGGCAGCAACACCGGTGTTCCTCACCTAGGAACTCATGCCTGGCCTGAGATTAATAAAAGTGTCCTTACCATCGTTGATGATGAACTTGTTGATACAGTCCTTGACAAGGTAAAGAGGATTGATGTCATCAATGAAGAGGTAGGAATCAGAGCTTTCGTATGGGATATAATGAAGATGGTTTAATCGTCATCACGAAAATAAAAAGGATTCCATTACGAACCCTTTTTTATTTTCATGAAAATCAATTCTCTATTCCTCTTCTTCTTCCTCCGAATATGCTTTGATTACAGCTTCCTGTACATCGCCGGGTACCTGGGCATATTCTGCAAACTTCATGGAATACATTGCACGGCCACCTGTTATTGAACTCAGTGCAGTGGAATATTTATTCATCTCAGCGAGAGGAACTTTTGCTTTGATAACCTCAAAACGTTTTTCACTTGCCATACCGAGAACCATACCACGTCTGCCCTGCAGGTCGCTAATAACATCACCCATACGGTCGGACGGGACCATTATTTCAACATCATACACCGGTTCCATAATTTTCGGTCCGGCATTTTTAAATGCCTGGCTGAAAGCATTTCTTCCGGCAAGGCGGAAAGAAATTTCATTTGAGTCAACCGGGTGCATCTTGCCATCATATACATAAACCCTTATATCGCGGGCATATGATCCTGTGAGTGGTCCAATCTCCATCTTCTCCATTATCCCTTTCAGGATTGCAGGCAAAAAGCGTGCATCAATTGCCCCTCCCACAATACTGTTTACATAAACAAGTTTTCCACCCCAGGGAAGTTCAATCTCCTCTTTGTCGCGGACTGATATCTTTATCTCTTTACCACCAATCTTTTGCATGGCTGCTTCTTTGGAGCCCTCTTCATAAGGTTCGATAATCATATGAACCTCACCAAACTGGCCTGCGCCTCCTGATTGCTTCCTATGCCGGTAGTCAGCCTGCGCTGACTTTGTAATTGTCTCACGATAAGGTATTTTCGGAGGATTGAAGTTAGTGTGGATCTTATAAATATTATCAAGATGCCACTTCATAATATTAAGATGGTATTCTCCCTGACCATGAACTATGATCTGTTTTAATTCTTTTGAGTATTCGATTATGATGGTTGGGTCCTCAAGATGAATTTTATTCAGAGCTTCACCAAGTTTCTCATCATCACTTTCGCTCTGAGCTTTGATTGCTGTACGGTATTTAGGTTCGGGGAATTTAACACCTTCATATTTCCAGTCATTACCCGGAACATTAAGGGTATGACCGGTTTTGGTGTTTTTAAGTTTTACAAACGCACCGATATCACCTGTGTGAAGTTCAGGGACCCGTGTTCTGTTTTTTCCTGCACTTATATAAAGTTGTGCCAGCCGCTCTTTTGTACTGTTATTACTATTGACAACATCGAGATTTTCCGTAACCTTTCCTGAATATACTCTGAAGTAATGTATCTCTCCGATATGTTCTTCGATTGATGATTTAAATACATAAACGGATGCAGGTCCAGTGGGATTTGGTTTAACTTCGTTTCCCTTGCTGTTGGCAGGAGCAGGCATATCTGAAATTGAAGGTGCTTCATTAACGATGAATTCCAGAAGACGATCAACACCGATATTGTTTTTTGATGACAGGCATAATACCGGGAACATTCCTCTTGTAACAATTCCTTTGGCAATTCCTTTTTTTATTTCATCTTCAGTCAGGGTATCATTAGAGAAGAACAGTTCCATGAGTGATTCATCACTTTCAGCTGCTTTTTCAACGAGTGCACTATGCAATTCAGCAGCTTTGGCTGCATGCTCAACCGGAATATCAACTAATTCTGCCTTTCCACCGTCTTTCGAATAGCGGAGCATTTTCATTTTAAGAACGTCAATAATAGAGTTGAATCCAACTCCTTCATTAACAGGATACTGAATAAGAATGATATTGTTACTTAATCTTTCCTTCAGCATCTCAATTGACTTCTCAAAGTTGGCTTTTTCGTGATCAAGGCCATTTATTACAAGGATAAGCGGCTTATGATTTTTTTCGGCGTGTCTGAAATGTATCTCGGTTCCAACCTCAACACCATTCTGGACGTTGATCGTCATAACGACAGCATCGGAAGCAAATAATGAAGAAATAACACCACCGCTGAAATCATCGAGACCGGGAGTATCGAAAATGTTTATTTTATGATTCTGAAATTCGGTATAAAGTACTGTTGAAAAGATTGAGTTTCCGTTTTCATGCTCAATTGGACGATAGTCGGAGACTGTATTATTTCCTTCGATAGTACCTCTTCTTTCGATGATGCCGCCATTAAAAAGCATTGCCTCTGCAAGGGTAGTTTTTCCTGACCCCGAGTTACCCAGAAGGGCAATGTTTTTAATCTGGTCCGCCTGGAATGTTTTCATATTTTTCTGGATATTATATGTTATACTTATTTCCTATATACTCTGATGAGAAGGGAACAAAAATAATAATTTTTTAAAAACAGCATAAGAAAGAGATGAGAATTACAAATTTTTTATTTCCTTTGCAGCAGTTTTTTGAAATACAGGAGTACCGGTTTTTCTTTCACAGTAAGTTTACAAAACGTTTTTCGCTAGGGAAAGATCGGGAAGGAACCTGTTGATAACTTACATTTTTAAGTAAGATATATTGTTTTAAACGTGCTTTAAGGCCTGATTATTGGGAATAATCAGGTATCTGAATCATGTCTGTTATTTTGTTTTTAAAAAAATGACATACTGTTTGTGAATTAAGAAATAAAAACAATACCTTTGCAAACCATTTTTTTGAGTAAAATTTAATGCTAAAATAATTGGAAATATGCCGACAATTCAGCAATTAGTAAGAAAAGGCAGGAAGAAACTGGTAGATAAAAGTAAAGCACCCGCTCTGGATTCATGTCCTCAGAGAAGGGGTGTTTGTGTTCGTGTTTACACCACAACGCCAAAGAAACCTAATTCAGCTATGAGGAAGGTGGCCAGGGTAAGGCTTACCAACCAGAAAGAAGTAAACGCTTATATTCCGGGAGAAGGTCATAATCTGCAGGAACACTCTATCGTACTGATCAGAGGTGGCAGGGTTAAAGATCTTCCGGGTGTGCGTTATCACCTTGTTCGTGGTGCTCTCGACACCTCCGGGGTTGATGGTCGTACTCAGAGAAGATCAAAATATGGTGCTAAAAGGCCTAAGAAGTAACAGTTAAAGGAATAAGATAATGAGAAAGTCAAAACCAAAGAAGAGGATTCTGTTACCGGATCCCAAATATAAAGATTCGTATGTAACGAGGTTTGTGAATAATCTTATGTTCAATGGTAAAAAGAACCTGGCTTTTAAAATTTTCTACGACTCACTTGAAATAGTCGGAGATAAATTTAAAGGCGAAGGCAAGTCACCGCTCGAAATATTCAAGCAGGCTCTTGACAATGTTACCCCTCAGGTTGAAGTAAAAGCCCGCAGGGTTGGTGGTGCAACTTTCCAGGTGCCTATGGAGATCAGGACTGACAGAAAGGTAAGCATCAGCATGAAGAACATGATCTCTTTTGCAAGGAAAAGAACCGGTCATTCAATGGCTGAAAGACTTGCAGCAGAGCTTATGGCGGCTTATAAACTTGAAGGTGGAGCATATAAGAAGAAAGAAGATACTCACAGGATGGCCGAAGCAAACAAAGCTTTCGCTCATTTCCGGTTTTAGTTGATTATAAGAGGCAGTAGGATATAAGTATAGATGGATAAAAACCTGAAATATACCAGAAACATTGGAATCATGGCTCACATCGATGCCGGGAAGACCACTACAACAGAGCGTATTCTGTTTTATACAGGTCGTACCCATCGCATGGGCGAGGTACATGATGGCAATGCCCAGATGGACTGGATGGTTCAGGAACAGGAGAGAGGAATTACAATAACCTCTGCCGCTACAACTACTTACTGGAAATACAGGGGAGAAGATTATAAGATTAATATTATTGATACTCCCGGCCACGTCGATTTTACAGTTGAAGTTGAAAGATCACTAAGGGTTCTTGATGGTGCTGTTGCTGTCTTCTGTGCAGTAGGAGGTGTTGAACCTCAGTCAGAAACTGTTTGGAGACAGGCAAATAAATATGTTGTACCAAGAATTGCCTTTATTAATAAGATGGACCGTGCGGGAGCCGATTTTTACAGCGTTGTTCAGCAGATCCAGGAAAAACTCGGAGCTAATCCCGTCCCAGTTCAGATACCGATTGGTGCAGAGGAGAATTTCAAAGGTTTTGTTGACCTGGTGAATATGAAAGCAGTCGTTTATTATAACGACGAAGCAACTGGTATCCGTTTTGAGACCGAGAAGATTCCTCAGGATATGAAAGAGGAAGCTGATGAGTGGAGAGGAAAACTGATTGAAGCTGTTGCTGGGGTTGATGATACTCTTCTTGCCAGATATCTTGAAGATCATGAGTCAATTACCGGAGAAGAAATTCTCGTTGCTCTCAGAAAAACAGCTATTGATGGACTTGCAATCCCGGTAATCTGCGGAGCTGCTTTCAAAAATAAAGGAGTACAGAGTCTTCTCGATGCTGTAATCACTTTCCTGCCTTCCCCTGTTGATAAAGGAGCTGTAACCGGAATTGACCCAAGAAATGATGAAGAAATTACACGTGAGCCGGACGATGAAGCACCATTGGCCGCTCTCGCATTTAAAATAGCAACTGATCCGTTTGTGGGTCGTCTGGCTTTCTTACGCGTTTATTCAGGTGTTCTCCATGCTGGAGATACAGTTTTGAATATCCGCACAGGGAAGAGGGAACGTATTAACCGTCTATTCCAGATGCATGCCAACAAACAGAATCCTAAAGAAAGTATTTCGGCCGGCGATATATGTGCGGGTATTGGATTTAAAGATCTCAAGACCGGTGATACATTATGCGCAATTAATAAACCGATATTGCTTGAATCAATGGATTTTCCGGAGCCGGTTATTGGTGTGGCAATCGAACCTAAAACTCAGGCCGATATTGATAAATTATCAATGGCACTCAATAAACTTGCCGAAGAAGATCCGACATTCCAGGTCAGAACGGATCCCGATAGCGGGCAGACAATTATCCATGGTATGGGTGAACTGCATCTGGAAATTCTCATTGACCGTCTGAAGAGGGAGTTTAAAATTGAATGTAATCAGGGTGCACCCCAGGTTGCATACAAGGAGGCCATTACAACAACTGCTGAATTCCGTGAAGTATTTAAGAAGCAGACCGGAGGCAGGGGTAAATTTGCTGATATGACTTTTGATTTAATGCCGGCAGATGAAAATGTAAGAGGTCTTCAATTTGTAAATGAGGTTAAAGGCGGACATATTCCGAAGGAGTATATTCCATCAATTGAAAAAGGATTCCGCGAAGCAATGGTAAACGGACCACTCGCAGGTTTCCCTCTCGATAGCCTTAAAGTAGTACTCAAAGACGGTTCGTACCATCCGGTTGACTCTGATGCTCTGGCATTTGAAATTGCTGCCAAACAGGCTTTCAGGAAATTTGCGGGGAAATGCAATCCCGTAATTCTGGAACCAATTATGTCTACAGAAGTTGTAACTCCTGAAGAATATGTTGGCGATGTTATAGGCGATTTTAACAGAAGAAGAGGCAGGGTGGAAGGTATGGAATCGAAAGCAGGCTCAAGAGTCGTTAAAGCAAAAGTACCTCTGGCCGAAAAATTCGGTTATGTTACAGTACTTCGGACCCTTACCTCGGGAAGAGCAACTTCAACAATGGAGTTCTCTCATTATGAAAAGGTACCTGCGGAAATATCAAACAGAATTGTAGAAATTACAAAAGGAAAAATTCTTTAAAGAGATGAGTCAGAAAATTCGTATTAAACTGAAATCTTACGATCATAATCTGGTGGATAAATCTGCCGAGAAGATCGTAAAAACAGTAAAATCTACTGGTGCAGTGGTTAGCGGTCCTATTCCGCTTCCAACCCACAAAAAGATTTATACAGTGCTTCGTTCCCCGTTTGTAAACAAAAAAGCAAGAGAGCAATTTCAACTCTGTTCTTACAAAAGATTGCTCGACATTTACAGCTCAACACCAAAGACAATCGATGCTCTGATGAAACTTGAGCTTCCAAGCGGAGTTGAAGTAGAAATTAAAGTGTGAAACCAGTAAAGTTATAAAGAGATGCAGGGATTAATTGGTAAAAAGGTAGGAATGACATCCATTTTTGATGAAAATGGAAAGAATGTTCCATGTACTGTTCTGCAGGCCGGTCCATGTGTTGTTACACAGATTAAAACACTGGATAAGGACGGCTACTTTGCTGTACAGCTTGGATTCGACGATAAAAAGGAAAAACACACTACTAAAGCCGAAATGGGCCATTTCAAAAAAGTCAATACAACTCCGAAGAGGAAACTCATCGAGTTTACAGGCTTTGATGAAGGTCAGGTTAAAGAAGGTGAAGTGCTTACAGCTGAACTTTTCAGACCCGATAACTGGGTTGATGTCAGAGGCTGGTCAAAAGGAAAAGGATTCCAGGGTGTCGTTAAACGTCATGGATTTGCCGGCGTTGGCGGACAAACCCACGGACAACATAACAGGGGCAGGGCACCCGGTTCATTAGGTGCTTCATCATTCCCTTCAAGAGTTTTTCCCGGCATGAGAATGGCAGGTCGTACAGGAGGAAATAAAGTGATGTCACAAAGTTTGAAAGTTGTAAAACTTATGGCCGAGAGTGATATTATAATTGTTAAAGGATCTATTCCGGGTCCAAAAGGTGGTTACGTAATAATTACAAAATAATGGAATTAGCGATTCTTAATATTAGTGGTAAAGAAACCGGAAGGAAAGTTAATCTTAACGATTCAATTTTCGGTATTGAACCTAACGACCATGCTATTTATCTGGATACAAAACAGTACCTGGCCAATCAAAGGCAGGGTACCCATAGCTCCAAAGATCGTGGCGAGATAGCTGGTAGTACCAGGAAGATTAAAAGGCAGAAAGGAACCGGAACTGCACGCGCAGGAAGCATTAAGAACCCTCTGTTCCGCGGTGGCGGTCGTATGTTCGGACCAAAACCAAGGTTCTATGGCTTCAAGCTTAATAAGAAGGTCAAACAATTAGCCAGAAAATCAGCACTTTCATATAAGGCATCAACAAATAATATTATTGTACTGGAAGATTTCTCATTTGAGGCTCCTAAAACAAAGGAAATCATCAAAATGGGAAATAACCTGAATATTGCGAATAAAAAATCAGTATTTGTTTTACCAGAACAAAATAATAATATATATTTGTCAACCCGAAATGTACATGGGGTTGATGTCGTAATTGCCAGTGAACTAAGCACTTACAAAATAATGAAGGCTTCAACATTGATACTTGTGGAGAGCGCAGTTGACGTTTTACAAGCAACATTTGAAAACTAGAAAACTTTGAGTGATGAATATTTTGCTTAAACCGATTGTAACGGAAAAGATGACAAGCCAGGGCGATAAATTTAACCGCTATGGTTTTCTCGTTGCCAGAAACGCAAATAAGTTACAGATAAAGAAAGCCGTTGAGGAACTGTACAGTGTTACAGTAGATTCGGTAAATACGATGCGCTATGGCGGGAAAATAAAATCCCGTAATACCAAATCGGGACTTCTTACAGGAAAAACATCAGCTACAAAGAAAGCTGTTGTTACGCTAGCAGAAGGAAACAAAATTGATTTCTATAGCAATATTTAATTACCTATATGGCAGTCAGAAAGATCAAACCTGTAACACCAGGTCAGCGACACAAGATCGCAGGCACTTTTGAAACACTCACAAGTGCTACGCCGGAGAAATCCTTACTTCGTCCGCTTAGAAAATCAGGAGGAAGGAATGTTAACGGCAAACAGACTATGAGATACATCGGAGGCGGTCATAAAAAGATGTACAGAGTTATCGATTTCCTAAGGGAAAAAGATGGAATGCCTGCAACAGTCAAAACAATCGAATACGATCCGAATCGTTCTTCGAGAATTGCACTTGTTGTTTATAAAGATGGTGAGAAAAGATATATAGTAGCACCTATCGGGCTTCAGGTCGGTCAGACATTAATGTCTGGAAAAGAGGCTACCCCGGAAATCGGAAATACTATGTTTCTTAGTGATATACCAATGGGTACTATCATTCATAATATTGAACTTAAACCGGGTAAAGGCGGAGCAATCGCACGAAGTGCCGGAACTTATGCCCAGCTGTCAGCGCGTGATGGGAAATATGCTACGATCAAACTTCCTTCGGGAGAAACAAGATTGATCCTTTCAACATGCCGTGCAACTATCGGTACAGTCTCTAATCCCGACCATAACCTCGAAAGATCAGGCAAGGCAGGCCGCTCACGCTGGCAGGGACAACGTCCGAGAGTAAGAGGCGTGGTTATGAACCCTGTCGATCACCCGATGGGTGGTGGTGAAGGTAGAGCTTCCGGCGGACACCCAAGGTCGCGCAAAGGAATTCCTGCAAAAGGTTTCAAGACCAGAGACAAGAAGAAATACTCTGCAAAATTTATTATTGAAAGAAGGAAAAAATAACTGATATAATATGAGTAGATCAATTAAAAAAGGCCCTTTCATTGATTTCAAACTCGGGAAGAGAATTCTTGAAATGAATGACGGACAAAAGAAATCAGTGCTCAAGACATGGTCAAGAAGATCAGTGATCTCACCTGATTTTGTCGGACATACTATAGCAGTTCATAACGGGAACAAGTTTATCCCCGTTTACATTACCGAGAATATGGTAGGCCATAAGTTAGGAGAATTTTCACCTACACGTACTTTCAGGGGTCACTCTGGTAATAAATAAGTAATGTAAACATTGAAAAACATTTAGAAATGGGTGCAAGAAAAAGAAATACAGCTGACCAGAAAAAAGAGGTCGTCAAGAACAGATACCAGGCGATTCTCAAAAACTGTCCTACGTCTCCGCGAAAGATGAGATTGGTAACCGATCTGATAAGCGGAATGGAAGTAAACAAAGCACTTGATGTTCTCAAGTTCAGTTCGCAGGAGGCATCACGCAGATTGGAGAAACTACTCCTCTCCGCAATTGCCAACTGGCAGTCGAAGAATGAAGGTGTAAGAGTGGAAGAAAGCAATCTCTTTGTAAAACTGATTCATGTCGACGGAGGCCGTTCATTGAAAAGACTGCAGACAGCACCGCAGGGAAGAGCCTACAGGGTAAGAAAAAGATCAAACCATGTAACTCTCGTGCTTGACACTATGATTAAGGAAGTTGAAAAAGCATCAAATTAGAATAGATGGGACAAAAAGTAAATCCGATAGGTAACAGATTAGGTATAATTAAAGGATGGGATTCAAACTGGTACGGTGGAAAAGATTTTTCCGGTAAACTGGTTGAAGATACTAAAATCAGGGAATACCTGAATGCCAGGCTCGCAAAAGCCAGTATCTCCAAGATTATTATTGAAAGAACACTGAAGCTTATTACTGTAACAGTTAATACCGCACGTCCGGGTATCATTATCGGTAAGGGCGGACAGGAAGTTGACAAGCTGAAGGAAGAACTCAAGAAAATTACGAAGAAAGAGGTTCAGATAAACATCTTTGAAGTTAAACGTCCTGAATTGGATGCTAACATAGTCGGAAATAATATTGCCCGCCAGCTGGAAGGTAAAATTTCCTACCGTCGTGCAATCAAAATGTCAATTGCCTCCACTATGCGTATGGGAGCAGAAGGAATAAAAGTTATGATCTCCGGTCGTCTTGGTGGCGCTGAAATGGCCAGAAGCGAATCTTACAAGGAGGGACGTATTCCACTTCATACTTTACGTGCTGACATTGATTATGCTTTGGCTGAAGCACATACAAAAGTTGGACTTCTTGGTGTTAAAGTATGGATTTGCAACGGAGAAGTTTATGGTAAGAGAGATCTCAGTCCGAATATCGGTGCAAGAAATGCTAAGAGCAAGAGCCTGAAAAGGAAAGCAAAAAGGTAAGACATTTAGTAGTATATAATTTTATAACAATATTTGAGCAATGTTACAACCGAAAAGGACCAAATTCAGGAGAGCCCAGAAGGGAAGAATGAAAGGAAATGCACAAAGAGGCAACCAGCTGGCATTCGGGTCATTTGGTATCAAAGCACTTCAGGAGAGCTGGATCACCGGAAGGCAGATCGAAGCAGCTCGCCAGGCCGTAACACGCCATATGAAACGTGAAGGTCAATTATGGATACGGATTTTCCCCGATAAACCTATTACAAAGAAACCTGCAGAGGTACGTATGGGTAAAGGAAAAGGAGCACCCGAAGGTTTTGTTGTACCCGTAACTCCGGGCAGGATTCTGCTTGAAGCTGAAGGAGTACCTTATGAAGTTGCAAAAGAGGCTCTCCGTCTGGGAGCTCAGAAACTTCCAATAACAACAAAATTTATTGTAAGACGCGATTACGTACAGGAATAATACTTTGACAAAGATGAAAACTTCAGAAATAAAGGAATTAAGCAGCTCAGATCTTCTCGAGAGAATCGACACGGAGAGGACAATGCTCGTTCGTATGAAGCTTAACCATGCAATCACTCCTCTTGATAACCCGCAAAAGGTTAAAGAAGTGAAACTTACGATTGCACGTCTGCTAACCGAAATGCGTACAAGAGAGTTGAATAAGAAATCTAATAGATAGATTAGCAATGGAAAGGAATCTTAGAAAAGAACGTATAGGTGTAGTTGTCAGTACTAAAATGGACAAATCCATCGTCGTTGTCATTAAAAGGAAAGTAAAACATCCTATTTATGGCAAGTTTATTAACAGAACAAAAAAACTGATGGCGCACGATGAAGCAAATTCATGCAATATTGGCGATACTGTACGTATCTCGGAGACCAGGCCTCTGAGCAAGAATAAAACCTGGAGATTAATTGAAATAATCGAAAGAGCTAAGTAATCATGATACAACAGGAAAGCAGATTAACCGTAGCCGATAACTCAGGAGCCAAAGAAGTATTATGCATCAGAGTACTCGGTGGTAGCAAAAAAAGATATGCTACCGTAGGTGATAAAATTGTTGTGAGTGTGAAATCCGCACTTCCTTCAGGTGAAGCAAAAAAAGGTACAGTAAGCAAAGCAGTTGTCGTCAGAACAAAAAAAGAGATCCGTCGTGCCGATGGTTCTTATATAAGATTCGACGATAACGCAGTTGTTCTGCTTAACAATGTGAACGAAGTACGTGGTACACGTATCTTCGGCCCGGTTGCCAGGGAACTCCGCGACAAGTACATGAAGATTGTTTCATTAGCACCTGAAGTGTTATAACATATTTAAATACACAACGATGCAGAAGAAATTACATATTAAAAAGGGAGACACGGTTATGGTAATAACCGGTGAATCAAAAAGTCAGAAAGGCCGTGTTCTGGAAGTAGACAGAGATAAAAACAGAGCTCTTGTTGAAGGTGTAAATCTGGTATCGAAACATACCAAACCCAATGCCAAAGCTCCACAGGGAGGTATAATAAAGAAAGAAGCACCGGTCCATATTTCAAATCTGATGCTTATTGATCCTGCTTCCGGTAAACCTACCCGTATTGGTAAAAAACTTAATGAAAAAGATAAATTAGTGCGCTATTCAAAAAAATCAGGAGAGGAGATCAAGTAATGTACATACCTGCGCTAAAAACCAAGTATAAAGACGAGATCGTCACTGCATTAATGAAGGAATTCGGATACAAAACTGTAATGCAGGTCCCAAGGTTGGAAAAGATAGTTATCAACCAGGGAGTAGGACAGGCTATTGCCGATAAGAAACTGCTTGAATTCGGTGTTAAGGAGATGTCTGATATTGCAGGGCAGAAAGCTGTTCAGACTAACTCAACAAAAGATATCTCAAACTTTAAACTGAGAAAAAACATGCCTATCGGCATAATGGTAACATTACGCAAAGAGAGGATGTATGAATTTCTCGAGAGACTGATATCTGTTGCACTTCCACGTATCCGCGACTTTAAAGGAATCAGTTCCAAACTCGACGGACGTGGTAATTACACCCTGGGAATTACCGAGCAGATCATTTTCCCTGAAATCGACCTTGATAAGATTGCTAAAATCATGGGGCTTCAGGTGACATTCGTAACCTCGGCAGATACCGATGAGGAAGCATTAGCTCTGCTTAAACACTTTGGTTTACCATTTAAAAATATTAAAAACTAGTAATATGGCTAAAGAATCGATGATAGCCCGCGAAGTTAAACGCGCAAGACTGACTCAGAAATACGCTGCAAAAAGAGCCCAGCTGAAAGCCGATGGCGATTATATCGGATTAAGCCGCCTGCCCAGAAATTCAAACCCTAACAGAATGCATAACCGTTGTAAAATAACGGGCCGTCCAAGAGGTTATATGAGACAATTTGGGATAAGCAGGATTACTTTCAGGGAAATGGCATCATTCGGTCTTATTCCGGGTATAAAAAAAGCCAGTTGGTAAATTGATAATAAATTTAAATTAATTAAAAAATAGAAGATGACTGATCCAATTGCAGATTTACTGACCAGAATAAGGAACGCCATAATGGCCGGTCATAAGGTCGTGGAGGCACCAGCATCCAATCTTAAGAAAGAGGTTGCCAGAATTCTGTTTGAAAAAGGTTATATCCTCAGCTATAAGGTTATTGATGGTGAAGGACCGCAGGGAGTATTAAAAATTGCTCTTAAATATAATGCCAAGAGCAAGAAACCTGCAATAAAAGAAATACAGAGAGTCAGCCGCCCGGGCCTCCGTCAATATATTGGAGTTGACGAAATGCCGAGGGTGCTTAACGGACTGGGTATTGCAATTATTTCTACCTCTAAAGGCTTAATGACCGACAAAGAGGCAAAAAAAGAGAAAATTGGTGGTGAAGTATTATGTTATGTTTACTAATTAGGAGGATAGCTTAATGTCACGAATAGGAAAATTACCTGTAAACCTGCCTAAAGGCGTTACTGTAAATGTTAGTGACACCAATGTGGTTAGTGTGAAAGGCCCCTTGGGTGAGTTGACCCAAGTGGTCGACAAAGACCTGAAGGTGGAAGTGGTGGGGAACGAAATCATATTATCGAGACCATCAGAATCAAAAAATCATAAGTCGTTGCATGGTCTTTACCGGGCACTGCTCCACAATATGGTTGTTGGTGTTTCTGAAGGATACAGGAAGTATCTTGAACTTGTCGGAGTTGGTTACCGGGCAGAAGCAAAAGGACAAAACCTTGAGATGAGCCTTGGCTTTTCACACGAAGTAAATATTATGCTTCCGAATGAGGTTAAGGTAGAAACCAAAACTGAAAGAAGGAGTAATCCCATTATTACCCTGACATCCATCGACAAGCAACTTATCGGGCATGTTGCTGCAAAGATCAGATCTCTCCGTCCACCCGAACCTTACAAAGGAAAAGGGATCAAATTTGTTGGAGAACAGCTTAGAAGGAAGGCTGGGAAATCTGCTAGTGTTTAATCTGGTAAAAGTAAAAAATCATGGCCTTAACCAAGTTGGAAAGAAGAACAAGGATCAAAATGAGGATCCGGAAAAAAATAAATGGTACTGCAGAAGCTCCAAGGCTTGCAGTTTACCGTAGCAATAAACAGATTTATGTTCAGGTTGTTGACGATCTGAATGGTGTTACTCTTCTGTCGGCCTGCTCTACAGAAAAAGAGATTGCAGCCAAAACAGGGATAAAGAAAATTGAACAGGCTAAACTCGTAGGAAAGCTTCTTGCTACCAAATGCAAAGAAAAGGGTATTGAGAAAGTCGTTTTCGACAGAAGCGGATATAAATATCATGGCAGAGTAAAATCATTGGCTGATGCAGCCCGCGAAGGCGGATTAAAATTCTAATGAATTATGGGAAACGGTATAAGAAAAGTTAAAACCAGCGATCTCGAACTTAAGGATAGACTTGTTAGCATCCAGAGAGTAACCAAAGTTACCAAAGGGGGACGTACATTCAGTTTTTCAGCTATTGTTGTAGTTGGAAATGAAGACGGTATAGTCGGACATGGTCTTGGTAAAGCCAGTGAGGTAACAACAGCTATTGCAAAAGGTATCGAAGATGCAAAAAAAAATCTGATAAAAGTACCTGTTATCAATGGAACAATACCTCACGAACAGGTTGCTAAATTCGGCGGTGCAAAAGTATTCATCAAACCTGCATCCGAAGGTACTGGTGTTAAGGCAGGGGGAGCTATGCGTGCTGTTCTTGAGAGCGTCGGTGTGAAAAATGTACTCGCAAAGTCAAAAGGTTCATCAAACCCTCACAACCTTGTGAAAGCAACTTTTGCAGCTCTTCTCGAAATGAGAGACGCCTTCTCAGTTGCTGAACACAGAGGTGTTACAATGGAAAAAGTTTTTAACGGTTAGAAAAGAACATTACGATGGCAAAAATTCGTATCACCCAGGTGAAAAGTAAAAACGGAAAACCCGAAAGGCAGAAAAGAACTATTGAAGCTCTCGGTATTCGTAAATTAAACCATAGTGTTGAACATGAAGCTACCCCCCAGATATTAGGAATGGTGGTAAAAGTAAGACACCTGGTTAAAGTTGAAAATATTTAAGGTATTAAACATATTTATAATACAAAGTTATGGATTTGAGTAACTTAAGACCTGCTAAAGGATCAATTAAAAAAAGTAAGCGTCTCGGCCGCGGACAAGGCTCCGGTAAAGGAGGCACATCGACAAGGGGGCATAAAGGCGCTAAATCCAGATCAGGTTATAGCAAGAAAATCGGATTTGAAGGCGGCCAGATGCCACTTCAGAGACGTGTTCCAAAATTTGGTTTTAAAAATATCAACCGCAAAGAGTATAAAGGTATCAATATCAGTACCCTTCAAAGCCTTGCGGAACAGAATAATTTGGAAAAAATCGATTTTGAGGTACTTGTAATGGCCGGTCTGGTTTCTAAAAATGCTTTAGTTAAAATTCTGGGTAAGGGAACTCTTGAAAGAAAACTTGAAGTTCATGCCCATGCATTTAGTAAATCAGCTGTAGAAGCAATTGAAGCCAAAAAAGGAACCGCTGTAAAACTGTAATTTAATGAGACTGATTCAGACTATAAAAAATATCTTTAAGATAGAAGATCTTCGCGCAAGACTTATCTATACTTTTGGAATTATTTTATTATACAGAATGGGTAAATATATTACCCTTCCGGGCATTGACCCTTCACAACTGGCAGGACTGAAGAGCCAGACCTCTTCAGGTATTATGGGTCTGCTCGACATGTTCTCGGGAGGAGCTTTTTCACAGGCTTCGATCTTTGCCCTTGGGATCATGCCTTACATCTCTGCTTCCATTGTAGTACAGTTGCTTGGCATAGTTTTCCCCTATTTCCAGAAATTGCAGAAAGAGGGTGAGAGCGGAAGACGTAAAATGAATCAGTACACAAGATACCTTACAGTTGGTATTCTGATACTTCAGGCTCCTACATATCTTATGAACCTGTCGGCTCAGCTGCCGGCAAGTGCATTTGTTTTGTCAGGTTTCTTTTTTAAGTTCTCTTCAGTTACAATTCTCACAGCCGGAACAATGTTTGTAATGTGGCTGGGAGAAAAGATAACCGATAAGGGTATAGGGAACGGAATTTCCCTGATAATAATGATAGGTATTGTTGCCCGTATGCCGGCTAACTTCATTTTTGAAGCAGGAACCAGGATGAACGGTGCAGGCGGTGCAATTATGCTTATAGTTGAGATATTATTCTTATTTGTTGTTGTACTCGGTACTATACTCCTTGTGCAGGGGACACGGCGGGTTCCTGTTCAGTATGCCAGAAGGATCATTGGAAATAAACAATATGGCGGGGTGCGTCAGTATATACCACTTAAGGTAAATGCTGCCGGAGTTATGCCGATTATATTTGCACAGGCAATTATGATGCTCCCAATCATCATCGCTGGTTACTCTAATTCGGGTTCAGGCTTTGTTGTTGCCTTCTCGAATATGTACGGATTCTGGTATAACCTGGTAACAGCAATTTTAATTATTGTCTTTACCTATTTCTACACTGCAATTACCATTAATCCTGTGCAGATGGCAGAAGATATGAAGAAAAACGGAGGGTTTATTCCTGGTATTAAACCAGGAAGGAAAACAGTGGAATTTTTCGACACAATTATGTCGAGGATCACATTCCCCGGTTCAGTTTTCCTGGCAATTGTTGCTATCCTGCCCTCTGTTGCAGTGAAAGCAGGTGTAACGCCACAATTTGCACAATTTTATGGAGGCACATCACTTCTCATTCTCGTAGGGGTTGTCCTTGACACGCTTCAACAGATTGAAAGTCATTTGCTTATGCGTCATTACGACGGCTTAATGAAGTCCGGTCGTATTAAAGGAAGATCTGGCGCTGTTACATCGGTATAATTAGTTTAGCGTTCTTTGATGTTGTATTTAAAGACTGATGAAGAGGTCGGGTTGTTAAAAAAAAGCAATATGCTGGTGTCACGGACACTCGCGGAAATTGCTTCTATAATCAGACCCGGGATAACCACTCTTTATCTCGATAGAATAGCCGAATCGTTTATCCGCGATAATGGTGCAACTCCGGCTTTCAAGGGATATGGTGGTTTTCCGAATGCACTCTGCACATCTGTAAACGATGAAGTGGTTCACGGTATCCCATCGGACTATATCCTTAAAGAGGGCGATATAATATCAATCGATTGCGGAGTGATATTAAACGGGTGGTATGGCGACAGTGCATATACTTTCCCCGTCGGTGAGATAAAGGAAGAGGTAAGGCGCCTGCTCGATTATACCAGAGCCGCACTTGAAGAAGGGGTTAAAGAAGCTGTTGCCGGAAACAGGGTTGGAGATATCTCTTTCGCAGTACAAACCAAAGCAGAAAACGGAGGTTATTCTGTTGTCAGAGAACTCGTAGGACATGGAATTGGCAGGAAATTGCATGAACAACCTGAAGTACCTAATTACGGTAAGCAGGGAACCGGACCAAAGATGGAAAAAGGACTTGTTATTTGCATCGAACCTATGATTAATGCCGGGGAAAAAGAGACATTGCAGATGAAAGACGGGTGGACCATTAAGACAGCTGACGGTAAGCCTTCGGCACATTTTGAATATGCTGTTGCTGTTGATAAGGGGGAAGCAGATGTATTAACAACTTTTGAATTTATTGAAAAAGTTTTAAATAATATGTAATCGTATGGCTAAACAACCATCAATTGAGCAGGACGGTACTATCATCGAAGCCCTTTCTAATGCAATGTTCAGGGTGGAACTCGAAAATGGTCACGTTATTACTGCACATATCTCGGGAAAGATGAGAATGCATTATATAAAGATCTTGCCGGGCGATAAAGTAAAGGTGGAAATGTCACCATATGATTTAACAAAAGGAAGAATAACATTCAGGTATAAATAAGAAATATTAAGGTAATGAAAGTAAGAGCATCTGTAAAAAAGCGCAGTTCTGATTGTAAGATAGTCAAACGAAAAGGTCGCATTTACGTTATTAATAAGAAAAATCCCAAGTTCAAACAGAGACAGGGATAATTTTAACTAATTTTGCACATCATTTAAGAAAAGTTTTATATGGCACGTATTGTTGGTGTAGATTTACCAAGAAATAAAAGAGGCGAAGTTGGACTGACTTACATCTACGGAGTAGGCAGAAGCATTGCTCAAAAAGTACTTGATGAGGCTGGCGTTGACAGGAATGCTAAGGTCGAAGAGTGGAATGATGAACAGATCAATTCCATCCGGAGGATTCTGAACGATAATTATAAGCTTGAAGGTGAACTCCGCTCTGAGACACAAATGAACATAAAGAGGCTTATGGATATTGGCTGCTACCGGGGTGTTCGTCACAGAATAGGTCTTCCTGTAAGAGGACAGAGCACTAAGAATAACGCCAGAACCCGGAAAGGGAGAAAGAAAACTGTTGCAAACAAGAAAAAAGCTACTAAATAAATAGATTATGGCAAAGAAGACTGGAGCACTAAAGAAGAGGGTCGTTAAGGTTGAACCTTCAGGCCATGCACATGTTCATTCATCATTTAATAATATTATTGTTACTCTGACAAATAATTCAGGTCAGGTAATTTCATGGGCATCAGCAGGGAAGATGGGATTCAAAGGTTCCAAAAAAAACACACCCTATGCTGCTCAAATGGCATCTGAGGAATGTGGCAAAGTGGCTTATGATCTTGGATTAAGAAAAGTGAAGGTGTTTGTTAAAGGTCCGGGTGCTGGTCGTGAATCAGCAATCAGGTCAATAAGCAATACCGGCATCGAAGTTACTGAAATCGTTGACGTAACACCAATGCCTCATAACGGTTGCCGTGCTCCCGGAAGAAGAAGAGTATAAGAAATTATAGAATTGATTATTTGTAAGTTATAAATTTATAGCACAATGGCAAGATATACTGGCCCAAAAACAAGAATAGCAAGAAAATTCGGCGAACCTATTTTCGGTCCCGATAAACACCTGGAAAGGAAAAATTTCCCCCCGGGGCAGCATGGAATGAACAAAAAGAGGAAGAAGACTTCAGAATATGGTGTTCAACTCAGGGAAAAGCAGAAAGCAAAATATACATATGGTATGCTCGAGCGTCAGTTTCGCAATACTTTTGAGAAAGCCTCAAGAAGTAAAGGCGTTACTGGCGAAGTGCTGTTGCAACTGCTTGAAGCTCGACTCGATAACGTAGTTTACCGTCTGGGTGTTGCTCCGACAAGAGCAAGCGCACGTCAGCTCGTTTCACACAGGCACATAACCGTTAACGGAACCGTAGTAAACATTCCTTCATGCCAGCTAAAACCAGGTGATATTATCGGCGTTCGCGAGAAATCAAAATCTCTTGAGTCGATCGCTGATTCACTTACAACCAGGAAGTATACAAAACTTTCATGGCTAGAGTGGGATGACACACAAATGGCAGGTAAATTTATGAACATGCCTGAACGTACTGATATTCCTGAAAACATTAAGGAACAACTGATAGTTGAATTGTATTCTAAATAATAATCTAAGATAAATTCTATGGCCATTTTATCATTCCAGAAGCCTGATAAAGTAATAATGCTGGAAGCGGACAACAAACACGGAAAATTCGAATTTCGTCCGCTTGAACCTGGCTATGGTATTACTGTCGGCAATGCACTGAGAAGAATCCTTCTCTCTTCGCTTGAGGGTTTTGCCATCACAACGGTTAAGATTGAGGGCATAGACCATGAGTTCTCTACCATAACCGGTGTAATAGAGGACGTAACCGAGATTATACTGAACCTGAAACAGGTGCGCTTTAAGAGGACAGTTGACGATGTTGATCATGAAAAAATCACAATTAAAGTCAGTGGTCAGGAGATTTTTAAAGCAGATAACCTTAATAATGCTCTGAGCAGCTTTGAGGTGTTAAATACC
>Ga0265292_1000871_pt1 | contig 32664 bp, 32 predicted proteins | sample Munlanlewell296A_FD_189080 | JGI IMG/M metagenome (GOLD analysis project Ga0265292, IMG submission 189080) | Leachate microbial communities from a municipal landfill in Southern Ontario, Canada - Leachate well 296A | ecosystem: Engineered > Solid waste > Landfill > Unclassified | place: Canada... | reverse complement strand
ACACGGAAAGGGCACGAAGTGGCAGGAATCGTCCGTATTGCTTTACAGCGTCTTCAATTTGCTGCGCAAGTTCCCGAGTTGGAGTCAGTACCAGTGCTTTAATGTGGTGTGTTTTTTCAGTTTTTTCCGCCAGGCGGTTCAGAATAGGTAGTGTAAATGCCGCAGTTTTCCCGGTTCCGGTTTGTGCGCACCCGATAATATCTTTTCCTTCGATGGCGGAGGGAATTGCACGTGATTGAATTTCTGTGGGGGCGGTGAACCCCGTGGCAAGGATTCCTTGCACAAGCCGGTCATTCAGACCAAGAGCTTTAAAAGCCATTTTAGTTGTTCCTTTGATCACTTGCCCAATTGTGAGAATTTCCCCGTCGTTTAACGGAATGAAATAACTATTCCTCGGCGGACTCTGCGGTGCAATGATCTGATGTTGTGTTAAAAAAGACTCGCTGCTTTGGGATGCAGTGTGCGGAAGGAGTGTCCTAATGCGAATTGCTATCTGAGAAGCGTGTCGTAAATCCGCTTCTGAGATAATGAAATCTTTTCAGATGCGGCGTTGCATATGTGCAACGGTGTAAGATACACAATGAATCGCAGATATCCTATTAATGTTTGTTAATGTATGGTTGTCGCATCAATTATACTGTTTCTCAACGACTTCACTACTTATGTTTCCACGCTGCTTTTCTCTTTTCAACAAACGCTTTCATACCTTGTTGTTGATCCTCGGTATCAAAGAGATCTGCAAATCGGCGTCGCTCGAACGCAATACCGTCGGTCAGCGAAAGATCATCCGCCGCATTTACCATTGCTTTATTGGCAATAGATGCCATCATCGGCTTTGAAGCGATTTTTTTTGCGAATGCTTTTGCTTCTTCAAGAAGAAATTCATTCGGCACAACTTTGTTTACCAATCCCCATTTCACAGCATCGTCTGCGGAGAACATATCGCCGGTGAGTAGCATTTCCATTGCGCGGTATTTCCCCAGCGCACGGGTAATTCTTTGCGATCCACCCATGCCGGGGATTACTCCGAGATTAATTTCCGGCTGTCCGAACTTTGCGGATTCCGCTGCGATGATCACGTCGCACGCCATCACCAGTTCGCATCCACCGCCAAGCGCAAATCCGCTCACAGCGGCGATCATCGGTTTTTTGATAGTGCGTAATTTGGTGAACGGTTCAAACTGATTGTCGTTGAACATCTGTTCGGCATTTTTCTCCATCATTTCTTTAATGTCCGCACCGGCAGCAAACGCTTTTTCATTCCCGGTAATAATGGAACACCGTACGTCATTATCGTTGTCCAATGTTGAGAGTGCGTCATGCAATTCGCGGAGCACCTGTGAATTTAATGCATTTAACGCTTGTGGTCGATTAAGCTGAATTAAGGCAAATCCGTCTTGTTTGGTAATCAGTAGTGTTTCGTAGGTCATAGGACATTCTCCTGAATAGTATGCTGAATATAGCGCTTGATCCCCGAAAGTAAAAGAAACAATACAAATTTATTTTCCAGTACTTGCTTTCGTTCGAACAAACGGGGATATTTGTACGTTGGTCTAGGCATTCCAACTCTTAAAAAAGGAGGGGTTATGCATCATCACATCGATCATCTCAAAGCATCCCGCACAACCGCTCGGATCCTGAGTCTGTTGTTGTTCACTCTCTGGGGAACATTTTTTGTTGAACATCTTTCTTGGTTTTCCACAGAAGCACTCGATACACCTCCGTTGATTGTCTGGCTAGCCCAGGCAACGCATTTTCTGTTGCTGGTAGGGTATCTCGTATCGTTGAAATGGGAACGGATTGGGAGTGTACTGATTGTCGCGAATGCTGTTCTATTTTTCGGTTACGCTGCAGGAACGAATGCCGTTCCGTTTATTGTGGTGAGTGTGTTTCCTGTAATGATCTATGCGTATTGCTGGATGAAGCATCATCATGTAACGAGAATCGTGTAGTGCACCGATAATTATTTTATCGGTTCGGTGTATGACGAAAACGTCACCCCCTCCGGTCTGACCAGGTACGCTGTATCAAGCTGGAAGATTCTCCACTTATCATATTTCCCTTTATACCATAATTTTAAGTAGAACCGTTTTGCCGATGGTTGCAGGATGAACTGTTCTTTGGCAACGTCTCTCGGTCCGTCACACGGCGTCGGCGGAATAAAATCTCTGATGATAATAATGATTGTATCCGCGTTTTCATAGTCCCTCGTATCCATCCGATAATTGCGGCAGGGAAATTTTTTGATGGAATGGAGCGTTACAACCGATTTTGTTTCCTGCCGATCGAGCGTGAATGATAATTCCTCGTCCTGCGCCAATATCGCTTGGCTAAAAACGGCAATCCAAAGAATGTAGTAAAACCGTGGTTGTATCATGTACTGCAGATTTACTGAAATAATGAAGTGGTTTTTTTTCTATCGTTCGCAATGTAATGTCAAAAATATCGGAGAGCAAGGGATTTTACTAAAGAAAAATTGCTAAACACAGCGTATCATCCGATGCCTAGGTCCTAATTGGTAGTCGCACGGATAAAATCTGAACGCTCTGGTGTAATTGTGAACGAGTCATCGTCAAATTCAACATGAAAAAAATTGATCCGCTTATCAGACAGGAATCGAAGAACAAATTCGTTATCACGGATCCCGTACACTTCCACAATTTCTTTTGCCTTATCCGGCACATTGTTGCAATTTTGCCTGCTATCAATCCCTAGAATATTAACCGTTAACGTATCTCTGGACCATTCTTGCCGTATATAAATTCCGTAATTTGAGCAGGTGTACGTCTTTGTCGATGAGACGATCATCACCGGCGTGGTACTTATCATCCCTAATTGAAACACGTAATCGCCTTTTTGTGCAAAGGAGAATTCACTGGTGAGGAGAATAAAGGGGAATAAAAGCAGCATTTTCATAGGAACCTTGTTTAGTGTTGCCCTAATATAGAGAAACAATCCCGGTATTTGCCACAACCATTTTTTGGTTCTTGAAGTCTAATGAATAAACGCAGTCATATGGCGCAAACAGATAGAGAATTGATCGCACGCTCAAAAGCCGGTGATTCTTCGGCATTTGAACAGCTCATCTTTCGGTACGATAAAGATGTACTGAATATTGCCGCGCGCTATACGCAATGTGCCGATGATGCAAAGGATATTTATCAGGAATCGTTTATCCGGGTATATAAAGGACTTGGAAAATTTGAACAAAAAAGCGAGTTCACCACCTGGTTATATCGTATTGTTACGAATGTGTGTTTAACATATAAAGAGAAAAAGCGTAGAACATCAATGAGTTCGCTGGATGACGATGATGAGGGGGGATTAACGCAACAGGCGGTAAGTGATAACGCTTCTGATGCAAGAGCAAACGGAAACGAGATCATAAATAGGATTGAATCGGCGTTACAATTGTTGTCCGCGCAGCAACGCCTGGTGTTTACACTCCGTCATTACCAGGAATATAAAGTAAGAGAGATCGCTGAAATGATGCAATGTGCTGAAGGAACCATAAAAAAATACCTGTTTGAGGCAACACAAAAAATGAAGAGCCAATTACATGATCTCTACGAGTGACCAATGAATAAAAATGATTATAGGGAATTGATGATACTCTCTCTCTACGGAGAGTTGAGTGAAGAAGATCAGGCATCGTTCGTTGCTTATCTGAAAAAGCATCCGGATGCAAAAAAGGAATACCAGGATCTAAAGAAGTTCAGAAGCTTCGTCTCGGAAAACACTACGAAAGAAACTGCCGACAATTTGTTACATGATGCCCGCGCTCAACTCCGTACGGCGCTCCGAAACGAAAGGAATATGAAATCAAATCCGGGAAGATTCCGTGAATTTTTAACAGACCTTTTTCGTCCATGGATGGCATGGAACGGAGCAGGCATGCTCTCGCTTGGATTGTTGATCGGATATTGTACGTTTGCGCTGACAGGAAACGAACGGTCGATTGTTGTTCAGCCGGTATCGGATCGTTCAGCTGAAACGCCTAAAACATCAATTGCTAATATCCGGTTTATTGACAGCGATGCATCGGACGGAGAGGTAGAATTCGAATTTGATGCCGTAGCGCCGATGCATGTAAAAGGGAAAATCGACAATCCTGAGATACAGCGTTTGTTAACGCATGCATTGTTAAACGAGTCGAATGCAGGTGTTCGGCTTTCTACAATGAATGCCATTCGTGATCAGACGGCATTTTCCAAAACTGTCGACCCTGCAATTAAAACAGCGCTGATCACCTCATTGAAAAGTGATGCCAATCCTGGAGTACGCAGTGAAGCGTTGCGTGTTCTACAGCAATATACATTCGACAATGATATTCGTGATGCATTATTGTTTGTGATTGCCAAGGATGAAAATTCGGGTATCCGGGTTGCCGCAATCAATGCGTTGGAGCTGGCGAAAATGGACGGTACCAGGTTCGATGAATCGACTGTGAATGCATTAAAGCGACAAATTGAAAATGAACAAAACAATTACATCCGCAATCGTGCGGTCAATTTAGTAAAGGAGATTTATCAATGAAAACTGTATGGATGAAAATGCTTGTCGGCTGTTTCGTACTCTCATCGGTCACGGCAATTGCCGGTGATTGGCAGGATATGAAAACACCAAAACCACCGAAAGCACCTTCGTATGCTCGGAGCAGTACGTCATCGGGTGACGGCGAAATGGGATCACAGTCACGGAGGGAACAGACCTTCACGGTCGGCAAGGGGAGTGCGCTTGATGTTTCTGTTACCGGTTGTGAAATTAAAATCAAAACGTCTGAAAAGAATGAAATTATGGTGGTTGTGGATGGGATCGACGATGAGGATATGGAATATGTGAAGATGAAACAATCCGGTGACGAAGTAAGTGTAACCTACCGTCCGAAATGGAGCGGACATAGTGACGGGCGATTCACTATTACCGTTCCGACTCAGACAAAACTCGATCTGCGAACTTCCGGCGGAGATATTGAGCTTCAGGGAAATCTGACTGGTGATGCAGTCGGTTCAACATCTGGCGGTAACATTACAATCGAAAAAGTAAAAGGAATGGTTCGAATGTCTACATCGGGAGGCGATGTTCGCACCGGAGACATCGATGGTAAAGCGGATCTGCGCACCTCCGGTGGAAACATCACACTGGAAACGGTGAATGGCGAAGCGATTGTCAGCACGTCCGGTGGCGATATCCGAATTGAAAAAGTGGCGAAGAGGCTTGATGCGCGTACCTCCGGCGGTGATATTGAAGTAGGTGATATCGGCGGTGATGCCAGTCTGTCTACGGCTGGCGGAGATGTCCGCGTGGGCAAAGTAAGCGGCAGTGCAAATCTACGTACAGCAGGAGGCGATTTGAAATTGCTTGGTGCGACAGGTATTGTTGAAGCAAAGACAGCCGGAGGAGATATTGATCTGAAAAATATTTCCGGTTCCATTGAAGCAAGTACAGCTGGAGGGAATGTGAATGCAGAATTAAATCCGACTGGAAAAGGTGAGAGCCGGTTAAAAACTGCGGGCGGAGATATCAAATTGACACTTCCTGAAAACGCAAAAGCAACAATTGAAGCAACAATTCGTTTGCGCGATAATGATGGTTGGGGTTCTAAATCGCGGAAAACGAAATATGATATCCGTTCCGATTTCAAAGCGGACTCATACGAGAAGGATGAAGATCGGGACGAGATTAATGGCCGGTACATTCTGAATGGCGGTGGCGAATCCATTATACTGGAAACGGTAAATGGCTATATCGACATCAAAAAGAAATAGTAGACGATTGTAACGAAACAAAACCTGGAAAGCGGCGTAGCGAGTAAGCTAGAGCCGCTTTCGAGTTTAAATAAAAGGAGTGAATATGTCGTTTTCGATGCGGGTGGTTGCGTTCGCTTTCATCTGTTTTTGTTCAGTTCTGTCGGCACAGGTAAATGCCGTAAAACTCATGCAGTCGGTCGAGGTTGATGGAAAACTAAATGAATCCGTCTGGAAAACCTTCCCACCGCTTACTGATTTGAAACAAAAAGAACCGAATCAGGGTGAGGCTGCAACAGAAAGGACTGAAGTGTGGGTCGCGTATGATGAGCACGCGCTTTATGTTGCTGCCCGGTTGTATGATTCATCCCCGGATTCGATCATGGCACTGCTGGACCGCAGGGATAATTTGAATACTGCTGATTGGTTTGGTGTCTTCTTGGATCCGTACCGCGACAAACGATCGGGAAATTATTTTGTGATCGGACCCGCCGGTTCCATTGGTGATGGGGTTTTGTATAATGACGACTGGGATGATGATGATTGGGACGGTGTATGGGAAGGCCATTCAACTATCGATGATAAAGGTTGGACGGTGGAGATAAGAATACCGTTCTCGCAACTTCGCTTTCAGGATAAAGAACAGCAGGTGTGGGGAATTAACTTCAGGCGTGATATCGGGCGGAAGAATGAATCGGTGTATCTTGTATACACTCCGAGAATGGAAAGCGGATACGTTTCTCGGTTTCCCGAACTTGTCGGGATCGAAGGTGTGAAGCCGGCAAATGCATTGGAAATTCTTCCCTTTGCAACAACAAAAGCGGAATACACTCACCCCGCACCCGGAAATCCCTTCAATAATGGTTCACGGTATACGCCTGAAATGGGTGCCGATGTACGATACGGTCTCAGCAGCAATCTTATACTAAATGCAACAGTCAATCCGGATTTTGGACAGGTGGAAGTTGATCCTGCCGTAGTTAACCTTTCAGATGTAGAATCGTTCTTCAGTGAAAAACGACCGTTCTTCGTTGAAAGTGCAAATATTTTTACCAACTTCGGACAGGGCGGCGGCAGAAATTTCTGGAATTTCAATTTCCCATTTACAACACCGTTCTATAGCCGACGTATCGGACGTTCACCCCATGGAAACGATACACTTGGCACAACGAGCTTCCTTGATATGCCGTTTGCTTCCAGAATATTCGGTGCGGGAAAAGTGACCGGAAAACTTGGTGAAGGTTGGAATGTCGGGACAATTCACGCGGTGACGTCACGTGAATTTGCCGATTTTAAAGTCGGAAATATCCGGGCTAAAGCAGAAGTGGAACCGACAACCTATTACGGTGTGGGAAGAGTACAGAGGGACTTCAACGATGGCAGACAAGGAATCGGAGTGTTGGGAACTTATACACAGCGTCAATTCTCTGACAACGTATTGCAGGATGGTTTAAATAATAATGGATCATTTGTTGGTTTGGATGGCTGGACATTTTTAGACAGCAGTAAAGCGTGGGTGATTACAGGCTATGCAAACCTCTCTCATGTGGAGGGGAGCAGGAACCGGATTACGGGACTTCAGACAAACTCGCAGCATTATTTTCAGCGTCCCGATGCTTCGCATGTTTCCGTGGATACGAATGCAACATCTCTGACGGGATATGCAGGCAGAGTGTACCTCATCAAACAGCAGGGAAATATTTTTTTTAATTCTTCATTCGGTGTCATCGATCCCAATTACGAAGTGAACGATCTCGGTTTCCAATCGCGCGCTGATGTTATTAACATGCATTTCGGTGGAGGATATAATTGGACGGAACCGGACGGAATATTCCGCAGGAAAGAAGCGGGCGGCGGATTCGGACAGAGTTATGACTATCAGGGAAATCGTATTCATTTGGTGTTGGTGCATTTTGGATTTGTCCAATTTATGAACTACTACAGTATTAATTGGAATCTGGCAATGAATCCCGTTGAAACCATAAATAACCGCCGGACGCGTGGAGGTCCCCTGACGATAAACCAAAAGGGTTATGAGATCAGCCTGAATGGAAGTTCAGATTATAGCAAAGAAATTATCGCTGAAGCGTTTGTGAATACATATTTCTCGGACGATTCAAAATATAAAAATGCAGGATTCTGGCTGCAGTATCGTCCGGCTCAAAATCTGTCCTTCTCCATCGGTCCACAGTACGAAGAGGAACGGCAACGTCTACAATGGTTTGAGGGAGCCTTTCAGCCCGAACCGCTAGCTGTAGCGACATTTGGAAATCAATATGTTTTCGGACAGCTAGATTATCGATCACTTTCGGCAAATATTCGGATGAATTGGACATTAACGCCCACGTTATCTTTGCAGCTCTATTTGCAACCGATGATTTCTTCTGGAGCGTATTCCAATTTCAGACAGCTCGTAAAACCAAAATCTGAAGAGTATCTGCTTCTTGGCATGGACAGTTCATCGATAGCGTACGATCATTCAACCGGAGAATATATATATGATATGGACGGGAACGGTCCGATCACCGCAAAAACATTCTCCAATCCGAACTTCAATTCAAAATCCCTCAGGGGAAATGCTGTCCTTCGGTGGGAATATCTTCCGGGCTCCGCCGCGTATTTTGTGTGGACACAAAACAGAAATGATTATGAAAATGTCGGAGACCTGCAACTGAATCGGTCGGTCGGTCGGTTATTCGGTGCAAAGGCGGATAACATTTTTCTTGTGAAAATGAGTTACTACTTCAATATGTGAACCGGGTGTTTTTGGAACAATATCGATCACCAGCGATAAATATTTTGCCATAGATTTCAAAGATTATTTTGTATTTTAATCTGCGAATTCTATGGCATCTTTTTATGAGACAAATTAATAGAGAACAACATATGAAACGGATTGCTGCCGGGACAGTATGGTTTTTCACCATCATTGTCTATTACTGTACCCTCGCTCCGTCGGTCGGCTATATCGACAGTGGTGAACTTGCCACCGTTGCGAATACACTCGGTATAGCACATCCTACCGGTTATCCGCTATATACGCTTGTTGCACGGGTGATTTCTGTAATTCCGATTTCAACAGAGGTCATTGTTCGATTAAACTTCTTGTCTGCTTTGCTGACAGCATCGGCCGTACTCATTTTCTTTTTCGTCGTTATTGAACTGTTGGAGGAAGAGAAAAAATCAACTCCGGGTGAGATCATTATTTCTGCTGCAATTTCTTCTATGATATTGGCGTTTTCCAAAACGTTTTGGCAGCAAGGTGTTTCAGCAGAGGTGTATTCCTTACATCTCGTTTTGATTTGTTTGGTGTTGTTGTTTTTCATTAAGGCAATAAAAATGCAGGAACACCGATGGTGGTTATTGTTTGCTTTTATTGTCGGACTTTCTTTTACCAACCACATGACGACCATTCTCCTTGCCCCGGCGCTCCTCTATTGGTTTTTTGCAGAACATGGTATAAATAAAGACGCATTGAAAAAAATCTCGTTATTATCTTTGCCGTTTTTTTCCGGACTATCCGTTTATCTGTTTCTCCCTGTCCGTGCTTCGCAACATCCGCTGTTGAATTGGGGAAATCCGCAAACCGTCGAATCATTTTGGTGGCACGTTACAGGGAAACAATTCCGTGTGTGGATGTTCTCTTCGGGAGATGTAGCGAAGAAACAATTAGACTATTTTTTTGGAAACCTTCCAAATGAGTTTCATGCAGTTGTATTAATTGTTGCACTTGTTGGAGCTATCGCGTTGTTATTCACAGACCGTAGAAAATTTATCGTTATGGTGTTATTGTTTGTTTCCTGTGTAGCATATTCCGTGAATTATGACATTCATGATATCGATTCATATTTTCTACTCGCGTTTATCGTTATCGGAGTATTCTCAGCGTATGGGGGAGCGTTGATCATGCGCCGCTTCGAACAGCGGAACGTAAAAATTACCATCGGCACTTTTTGGGCGGCTCTTGTAATAATACAAGCGAATGGAAATTGGGACTCGGCCGATCAGAGCAGTAATTATATGGTAGAGGACTACACAAAGAGTATTCTGAACAATCTTCCTCCGAATGCGATCGTCATATCATCACAGTGGGATTATTTTATATCGGCAGCATATTATTATCAACATGTGAATAAAATTCGTACGGATGTTGTAATCCTGGATAAAGAACTTTTTCGTCGTACATGGTACTTTCCTCAACTGGAACAGCTTTATCCGGATGTTATACAGCGCTCTTTCAGCGAAATTTCTGAATTCAAAAAAGAGCTATTCAAATTTGAACATGATCTACCATATGATTACAGTGTCATTGAAGGAAGATATGCGGCATTTCTGAAAAGCATCGTTGAAAAGAATACTTCATTGCCAGTGTATACTACCTCGGAAATTGAATCACAATATACCGCAGGATTTTTACGCATTCCGGAAGGATTTGTATTCCGATTAACACAGGATACTATCTATCAACCAATGGATCAGCCTCGGTTTATTTTCAGGATGTATGATGGTACCGATATATATACAAAATCGCTTAAATCCCTAATGGTGAGAGATCTTCTCTACAGAGCATCATATGAGTCGTACTACGGGAAGGACACTCTTTCTGCATTCTATTCTAAAAAGGCCTCAGAATTCGCTACAAACAGTCATTCTCAGGTTAGTAAATTTTAACGCATAATCTGTTGACTTTGTAGCAAAAAAGTATATATTTGTTAACTCCGCCACAATGCCTTTTCGAGAAACATTGTTGTTTTTGTGTTTTTCTAAAGAGCCGTGTGTTTTGGGGATATCAGTATTGCTGGCATAGCTCAGTTGGTAGAGCAGCTGATTTGTAATCAGCAGGTCATCAGTTCAAGTCTGATTGCCAGCTCAAAAATCTGGTATGGGTAGGTAGCGAAGTGGTTAAACGCAACAGACTGTAAATCTGTCGCCCTCGGGCTTCGGAGGTTCGAATCCTTCCCTACCCACATAACGCATCCTATGCTTGCGTAGCTCAGTTGGTAGAGCACGTCCTTGGTAAGGACGAGGTCACCGGTTCAATCCCGGTCGCAAGCTCTGCTAAAGATGAAGTAGCGTGCGAATAGAGCGGAAAATGCTCAACTTAGCTGGGAAAAAGGATTTTGGCTGTTACGCATTAAATAAGAGAGATTTGTCGAAATCTCAATTTGCTTTTGAGTAAAAATAATTGCGGAAGTAACTCAGTTGGTAGAGTCACAGCCTTCCAAGCTGTTGGTCGCGGGTTCGAGTCCCGTCTTCCGCTCAAGTTCAGATATACAAAGAAATGAAAGTTTCAAGAAAAGGAATGAAGTATGAGAGATATCATTACCCTCGAATGCACCGTTTGCAAGGAGCGGAACTACTCGACCACGAAAAACAAGAAAAAGCAGACAAATCGTGTTGAGTATAAAAAATACTGCCCCCGCTGCAACAAACACACAAATCACAAAGAAACCAAGTAAATTTCGTACGGGTGTAGCTCAATTGGTAGAGTAGCGGTCTCCAAAACCGTTGGTTGGGGGTTCGAGTCCCTCCACCCGTGCAGAAGTATCAGGGTTATTATGAAAGAAAAAATCATCAACTTCTTTACTGACGTCTATAAAGAGATGGGTAAAGTAACGTGGCCGACACAAAAAGAACTCCAGGAGTCGACTCTGGTTGTTCTTGGTGTATGCTGCGTTATCGCCGTCTTCATTTATGTTGTGGATACGCTTGTCAGTCAAGCAATCAAGGGAATTTTCTAAGTGGTGGAATCAGCCGTTATACATAGATGGTATGTTGTCCGTACCTACTCGGGCCATGAGAACAAGGTGAAACTTGCCATGGAAAACGAGGCGAAAGAGCTGGGTCTGACGGAAAAGATCACTCGCATTCTCATTCCGGCAGAAAAAATCTTCGAAGTGAAGGATGGCAAGAAGAAGAGTAAGACGAAGAACTTTTTTCCGGGGTACATCTTGGTGGAAGCTGTTCTTGATGAGAAGACGAAACATCTCATTTTGAATACTCCTTCTGTCCTGAGCTTTGTGGGAACGAAAGATCGTCCCGTTCCGCTGCAACCGGATGAAGTAAAACGATTGATCGGAAAGATTGAAGAGAAAAAGGAGGACGGCACCGAAGTTGAACGTATGGAAATCCCGTTCCATGTCGGCGAACCGGTGAAGATCATCAGCGGACAATTCCATAACTTTACAGGATTTGTTCAGGAGATTAACGCAGAGAAATTACGGCTCAAAGTGATGGTGAGTATCTTCGGCCGCAAAACTCCGATTGAACTCGATTTCAGTCAAGTGGAAGTTGAAAAATAATCTATTAAAATAATTACGTAGAGAACTCATATGGCAAAGAAAGTAGTTGGATTTATTAAGTTGCAAATTCCCGCCGGTGCTGCAAACCCTGCACCTCCGGTTGGTCCCGCGCTCGGTCAAAAAGGCGTGAACATCATGGAATTTTGTAAGCAGTTCAATGCCCGCACTCAGTCGCAGGTTGGACTGATTATTCCGGTGATTATCACTGTGTTCTCCGATAAGTCGTTTACCTTCATCACCAAAACACCTCCGGCAGCAGTCTTGTTGGTAAAGGCGGCAAAAGTGCAGAAGGGTTCCGGCGAACCGAACCGCACGAAAGTTGGTAAAGTGACCCGCGCGCAAGTGAAAGAAATTGCCACCGCGAAAATGCCAGATCTGAACACATCCGATATTGAATCGGCAATGAGCATGATCGAAGGCACGGCGAAAAGTCTTGGTATTACAGTCGAAGGTTAATCATTCTATAATAGTGGGAGTTACACTTCGCGTGTAACGTTAGAACCACAAGGGAGAACTCATGGCTCATGGTAAGAAATACAAAAATGCTGCAAAGAAATTCGATGCAAAGAAAATATATTCGGTTGACGATGCTGTCGGAATCGTAAAAGAAACTGCTTCGGCGAAATTTGTGGAATCGGTCGATATCGCAGTACGTCTTGGCGTTGATCCGAAAAAAGCCGATCAGGCTGTGCGCGGAACGGTTGCTCTTCCGCATGGTATCGGAAAATCCGTTCGCGTGTTGGTGATGGCGAAGCCGCCGAAAGATGCTGAAGCAAAAGCGGCCGGTGCGGATTATGCAGGATTGGAAGAATATGTTGAAAAGATTAAAGGCGGCTGGGCGGATATCGATGTGATCATCGCGACACCGGATGTTATGGTGGAAGTCGGCAAACTAGGGAAAATCCTCGGACCCCGCGGATTAATGCCGAATCCGAAAAGCGGCACAGTGACGTTGGATGTTGCAACGGCGGTGAAAGAAGTGAAAGCGGGTAAAATTGAATTCCGTGTTGACAAAGCCGGAGTAGTTCATGCAACGGTCGGGAAAGTGAACTTCGATAAAGATAAACTAGCAGAAAACGTAAAAGCATTCCTCGCGACGGTCGGGAAATTAAAACCGTCCACATCCAAAGGTCAATATGTGAAAAGCGTGTACGTCTCTTCAACAATGGGACCGAGCGTTGAAATTGATCGCACCGTTGTCCAGTCATAAGATAAAAAAGAATTTACGCACTCATACTATCATAAACCTGATATGATGCCTCGTGAAAAAATCGGGGGCTTCTCATCGTATCACAAAGACGAAATATACGCTAATGAATAAATCAGAAAAAGAACAAATTGCCGCTGAAATTCAGGAGATGGTTTCCAAGGCGCAGGGAATGTTCTTTACTGATTTTACGGGAATCAATGTGGAGGAGATTACAAAACTCCGCGCTGAATTCCGAAAATCCGGTATTGAATATAGAGTCGTTAAAAATACTCTCGCGAAAAAAGCATTGCAAAATGTTTCCGGTTACGACAAAGTGTACGATAAACTTGTCGGTCCGACCGGTATCGCGTTCGCATACAATGACGCAGCAGCACCGGCAAAGATCATTCAAAAGTTCAAAGAGAAAAACGAGAAATTTTCTGTTAAGGTCTGTGTTGTCGAGAAACAGGTGTATGATGGTTCCAAGTTGAAGGAACTGGCTGCGCTTCCGTCTCGTCCGGAGATCGTGGCAAGCATTCTCGGTTCGCTCAACTCACCGATTACAGGCGTTGTTGGTACAATCAACGCAGTGATCAGAGATGTTGTCGGCGTTCTCGATGCAATTGAAAAGAAAAAAGCCGCGTAATATCCTGTTCCCAACGAATGTAGTTAATTAATTAAATATAGAGAAATAAGGAGATACAACTATGTCAGTCGTAGCAGAATTAGTAGAAAAAATTGAAAAGCTTACCCTTCTTGAAGCAGTCGAACTCAAAAAAGCACTCGAAGAGAAGTTCGGCGTATCAGCAGCAGCACCGGTTATGATGGCCGCAGCTCCGGCTGCAGGCGCAGCACCGGCAGCCGAAGCGCAGACTGAATTCACTGTTGAATTGATCGAAGGCGGCGCGCAGAAGATCAATGTGATTAAAGTTGTTCGCGAAGCAACAGGTCTCGGCTTGAAAGAAGCGAAAGATCTCGTAGACGGCGCACCGAAACCCGTTAAAGAAGGTCTCAATAAAGCAGACGCAGAAGCGTTGAAAAAGAAACTCGAAGAAGCCGGCGCAAAAGTTGCGCTGAAGTAATTCTTCAAGAACTTTTTCAATACTCTAGTAATGTCAAATATCGCACATTCAATAGAATACTGAAATATACCAAGCCGATAGTCACGTGAATGAATAAAACGGGATGTCGGCTTGTGTATTCTTTTGTCTGTTCTGTCCAAGAGTGTGCCGGTAGCATAAAAAAAGGCATAAAACGAAGTTTCAAGACTTTCCATCGCTTTGCGTTGGAAGTTCATTATCACTAACCAACATCATCATCAGGTTCACGTCCTGAAGGAGTGATTGAGTTGAAGAGCCAATCCCGATTGCATCTCGACCCGAAAACCGGTCGTCATAGTTTTGCAACCATCAATGAAGTTGTCGAATATCCCGATCTGTTAAACGTACAGATCGAATCTTTCGAACATTTCTTGCAAGAAAAAATTACGCCGAGCAAACGCAAGAGCAGAGGTTTGCAGCAGGTATTTTTGCAGAACTTTCCCATCACGGATACACGCGAAAATTTTCTTCTCGAGTTCGTTGAATACTACGTCGAGAAACCGAAATACACTGTTCGTGAATGCCAGGAACGCGGTCTCACATTTGCCGTACCGTTAAAAGCGAAACTCCGGCTTTCTCAGAAAGCAGAAAACGGCGAAGGATATACCGATACGATCGAAGACGTTGTGTATCTCGGCAACCTACCATATATGACCGACCGGGGAACGTTCATTATCAATGGTGCGGAACGCGTTATCGTCAGTCAATTGCACAGGTCGCCCGGCGTATTCTTCAGCGAATCGACCCATCCCAACGGGACACCGATTTATTCTGCTCGTATTATTCCGTTCCGCGGATCGTGGGTGGAATTTGCAACCGATATCAATAACGTGATGTACGCATACATCGACCGTAAAAAGAAATTTCCGGTAACAACGTTGCTGCGCGCACTCGGGTATTCTTCCGACGACGAGATTATGGAACTGTTCAATCTCGTGGAAGAAGTAAAGGTCGCGGATGTCGATCTGAAGGATTTTATTGGACGGATTATCTGTGGTGATGTAGTTGACCGTAAAACCGGTGAAATTATTATTAACAAAGATACACTCGTCACCGAAGACACTGTTAAAAAAATTAAGAAATCAGATATCAAAAAAATCCGCTTCCTGAAATCGGAAGAACCAGGCAATCGCTCCGTTATCGCAAACACCATCATGAAAGATGCTGTTCACAGCGAAGAGGATGCGCTTGAGACGATCTATCGCCAACTCCGTTCCGGCGATGCTCCGGATCTCGACACGGCAAAAAGCCTGATCGATAAATTGTTCTTTAATCCGAAACGGTACGATCTCGGCGACGTTGGTCGCCATCGTATCAATGCAAAATTAAAATTAGAAATCAGCGAAACAGTAACGACGTTGACAAAAGAAGATATCATTGCGATTATCAGGTATCTTCTCGATCTGAAGCAGGGCAAAACATCGGTCGATGATATTGACCATCTTGGTAACCGCCGTATCCGAACGGTGGGTGAACAAATCTCCGCCCAGTTTAATATCGGTCTTGCACGTATGACGCGCACAATCCGCGAACGATTGAACGTCCGCGACCAGGAAAAAATCGCTCCCGGTGATCTCGTAAATGCCCGTACGATCACAAGTGTAATCAACACATTCTTCGGAACCAATCAACTCTCTCAGTATATGGATCAGACAAACCCGCTGGCGGAATTGACGAACAAGCGCCGCATGTCGGCTCTTGGACCGGGTGGACTGACGCGTGAGCGTGCAGGCTTCGAAGTCCGAGATGTGCACTATACGCATTACGGCCGTCTCTGCCCGATCGAAACACCTGAAGGTCCGAATATTGGTCTTATCTCTTCGCTCTCCATGCATGCGAAAGTGAACGAATACGGTTTCCTTGAAACGCCGTACCGTGTTGTGAAAAAAGGAAGAGTAACTGATGAAATCGAATTCCTTAATGCAGAAAGAGAAGACGAATTTACCATCGCACAGGCAAACGCGCCGATCGATGATAAAGGGAAATTCCTGACAGAAAAAGTTCAGGGAAGAAAAGCCGGTGATTTTGTTGTTCAGTCACCGGATGAAATGCAGTATATGGACGTTGCACCGACACAGATTGTCAGCGCGGCTGCTGCTCTTATTCCGTTCCTTGAGCACGACGATGCGAACCGCGCATTGATGGGATCGAACATGCAACGTCAGGCTGTTCCATTGTTGCGTCCGCAAGCCCCGATCGTCGGTACTGGTCTTGAACAAAAAATTGCCCGTGACTCCAGAACCTGTGTTATTGCTGAGCGTAACGGAGTTGTAGAAAATGTTTCCGGAGAAAAAATCACTGTTCTTTACGATATCGAAGAAGATAACGTTGAACAGCTGATAAGTTTTGAAGACAAACGCCGCGTTGAATACCGCTTAGTAAAATTTTTCCGTACAAACCAGGACACCGGTCTGAACCAGAAGCCGATTGTTGTTCCAGGTCAGCGCTTCAAAAAAGGCGATGTGTTGGCAGATGGGTGCGCAACCGATCAGGGAGAACTTGCGCTTGGACGAAATCTTCTCGTAGCATTTATGCCGTGGCGCGGTTATAACTTTGAAGACGCGATTATCATGAATGAACGTATCGTTGCCGAAGATGTGTTCACATCTGTGCATATCGAAGAATTTGAACTTCAGGTACGTGATACAAAACGCGGTGAGGAAGAACTAACTCGCGAAATTCCGAATGTGAGCGAAGAAGCAACGAAGGATCTCGATGAGAATGGAATTATTCGCATCGGAGCAGAAGTAAAAGAAGGAGACATTCTGATTGGAAAGATTACGCCGAAAGGCGAAACTGATCCAACCCCTGAAGAAAAACTGCTGAAAGCAATCTTTGGAGATAAAGCTGGTGATGTGAAAGATGCATCGCTGAAAGCACCACCAGGCATGAAGGGTATCGTTATCTCGACGAAGTTGTTCAGCCGTAAGAAAAAAGATGCTGATACGAAGAAAGACGACAAAAAACGTCTAGATATTCTTGAGAAACTGCATAAACAAAACGTCGATTCGCATTTTGAAAAATTAGCCAGAAAACTGGGTCTGCTGTTGGACGGTGAAAAATCTGCCGGTGTGCGTAATGTTGACGGCGAAATGGTGTTCCGTAGCGGAACGCAGTTTAAGATGGAAACGTTCGTCGGTTTCGACAAGCTGGATAAACTTGATCCGAAGAACGATTGGGTTGAAGAGAAACGCAAAAACAACCTCATCGAGAAGATCTATCAGAATTACTTCGATACGTTGAACCACATCGAAGAAGCGTTTAAACATGAAAAGAACAAAATCACCATCGGCGACGAATTACCCCCAGGAATTGTTCAGCTGGCAAAAGTGTATGTTGCGAAGAAACGGAAACTGTCCGTCGGAGATAAGATGGCAGGCCGTCACGGTAACAAAGGTGTTGTTGCAGCAGTGGTTCCCGCTGAAGATATGCCATTCACCCCGGATGGTCGGTCGGTCGATATCGTTCTTAACCCACTTGGAGTGCCTTCCCGTATGAATATCGGTCAGTTGTTTGAGACTGCACTCGGTTGGGCCGGTAAAGCGCTCGGCATTAAATACGCCACACCGATTTTCGACGGCGCCAGCTGGGAAGATGTTCAGGAAGAATTGAAGAAAGCCGATTTGAATGTTGATTCCCGCAGCACGTTATTAGACGGCCGTACAGGAGAAACATTCGATCAGCAGGTAACGGTCGGGCAAATTTATATGCTTAAGTTATCACATTTGGTAGACGATAAAATCCATGCACGGTCGATCGGACCGTACTCGCTTATTACGCAGCAGCCCCTTGGTGGTAAAGCTCAGTTTGGCGGACAGCGCTTTGGAGAGATGGAAGTGTGGGCGCTTCAGGCATATGGTGCATCGCACGTACTGCAGGAAATTCTCACCGTGAAATCGGATGACGTGATGGGCCGCGCAAAAGTGTACGAAGCGATTGTGAAGGGCGACAACCAACCGGAAGCGAATATTCCGGAGTCGTTCAACGTGCTCGTGCGTGAGTTGCAAGGTCTCGGCCTGGAAGTGAAAATTGATTAAGTAATGTATTGACGGAAGGAATATTCCTTCCGTCAACCATCATAAAATGGAGAGTAGAATCTATGTTCCGCTCAAGTGAAAGCAAAGCTACAAAATTATTCTCGCGCATCAGCATCAGTCTCGCATCGTCAGACGCGATCCTGACTCGCTCGTACGGCGAAGTAACCAAACCGGAGACGATCAATTACCGTTCGTTCCGTCCGGAACGGGACGGGTTATTCTGTGAACGCATCTTCGGTCCGACGCGCGATTGGGAATGTTATTGCGGTAAGTACAAACGCATCCGCTATAAAGGGATTATCTGCGATCGTTGCGGTGTTGAAGTAACGCAAAAGAGCGTTCGTCGTGAACGCATGGGACACATTGCCCTAGCAGTGCCGATTGTCCACATTTGGTATTTCCGGTCTCTGCCGAGCAAAATAAGTTATATCCTCGGCATCAGTAACAAAGATCTTGAAAAGATCGTCTATTATGAATCTTATGTTGTCACGAATCCCGGCACGACAGGATTGCAACAGAAAGATCTGATCACTGAAGACCAATATTTTGAAATTCTATCGTCGCTTCCTGAAAAGAATCAAGATTTGGAAGATGACGATCCAAAAAAATTTGTGGCGAAAATTGGCGGTGAGGCGATTAAAGATCTGTTGAAAAAGGTCGATGTTGAAGTGTTGTCCGCGGAATTACGCGCTCAGCTGCGTGTAGAAACATCGCAACAAAAAAAGCAGGATCATTTAAAACGTTTGCGTGTCATCGAAGCATTCCGTGAACGCGAAGGCGGACCGGCAAACAAACCTGATTGGATGGTGCTCGATGTCATTCCTATTATCCCGCCAGAACTTCGTCCGCTAGTGCCCTTGGAAGGCGGACGCTTTGCGACATCCGATCTGAACGATCTATATCGTAGAGTAATCATTCGTAACAACCGATTGAAACGTCTTATCGATATCAAAGCACCGGAAGTTATTCTGCGTAATGAAAAGCGTATGTTGCAGGAAGCAGTAGACTCTTTGTTCGACAACTCTCGGCGCAACAATGCTGTCCGTAGCGACAATAATCGTGCATTGAAATCGCTTTCCGACATGCTGAAGGGAAAACAAGGTCGTTTCCGTCAGAACCTGCTTGGTAAACGTGTTGATTATTCTGGCCGTTCGGTTATCGTTGTCGGACCGGAATTGCAGCTTCATCAAGCCGGTTTGCCGAAAGATATGGCGGTGGAATTGTTCAAACCATTTATCATTCGCAAATTAATTGAACGCGGATTTTCCAAGACTGTGAAAAGTGCCAAAAAAATGGTGGAGAAGAAGGGTCCGGAGATCTGGGAAATTCTTGAAAATATTATTGACGGACACCCGATTCTATTGAACCGCGCTCCTACACTTCACCGTCTTGGTATTCAGGCATTTCAGCCAGTACTTGTTGAAGGTAAAGCGTTACGTATACACCCGATGGTCTGTACGGCATTCAATGCGGACTTTGACGGCGATCAGATGGCAGTTCATATTCCATTGTCGTTCGATGCACAACTGGAAGCACGAGTATTGATGTTGTCATCGCACAATATTCTGTCGCCCGCAAGCGGTGCTCCGGTTATTACTCCGACGCAGGATCAGGTCTTAGGCTGCTACTATCTGACCAAATCGAAAACCGGTGCAAAGGGAGAAGGAACTATATTTTATTCCGACAAGGAAGTGATTATTGCGTACAATGAATCGAAACTTGATCTTCATGCCCGCATTAAAGTACGGTACGCAGATAAGCTTATTGAAACAACCACCGGACGCGTAATTTTCAATCAGATTGTGCCCGAAGATCTTGGATTCATTAATGAGTTGTTAAGCAAAAAGCGTCTTGTGCAGATCATCGCGCAATCATTCCGCAAAAGCGGAAACCAGCGCACAGCGAAATTCCTGGATGATATGAAGACTCTTGGATTTACATACGCAATGCGTGGAGGTCTTTCCGTAAACATTGCGGATGTAGCAATTCCGAAAGAGAAAGAAGAACTGATTAGCAAAGCGCAGAAGGAAGTTGATTCCGTTGAACGTCAGTATCAGAACGGTTTTATCACCAATGGCGAACGGTACAATAAAGTCATCGATATCTGGACACGTACAACAAGTCGCGTTGCAGAACGTTTGTTTGATTCTCTCCAGAATTCAAAAGAAGGATTTAATTCCATCTATATGATGATCGATTCCGGCGCGCGCGGATCGAAAGAACAGGTTCGTCAGTTGGCCGGTATGCGTGGACTGATGGCCAAGCCACAGAAATCTCTTTCGGGTGCAACAGGAGAATTAATTGAAAACCCGATCATCGCAAATTTCCGCGAAGGTCTGTCGATTCTGGAATATTTTATTTCTACGCACGGTGCCCGTAAAGGTTTGGCGGATACCGCGTTAAAAACGGCTGATGCCGGTTATCTGACACGCCGTCTTGTCGACGTTGCTCAGGATGCTATCATCTCCGAAGTGGATTGTGGAACCTTCCGTGGCGTGTTAACAGGAGCGCTGAAAGAAGGTGAAGATGTGAAAGAACCGTTGTCCGAACGCATTGTTGGACGTGTGTCTGTACACGATGTGCGGGACCCGATGAGCAGCAAAATGTTGGTAAAAGTCGGCGATATTATTGATGAAGAAGTAGCACAAACAATTTCTGAAACTGCAATCGAACAAGTCGAAATTCGTTCCGTGTTGACGTGCGAAGCGAAACGCGGTGTGTGCGCGAAGTGTTATGGACGCAATCTGACGACCGGAAATCTGGTGGAAGTCGGCGAAACCGTGGGTGTTATCGCGGCGCAATCCATCGGTGAGCCTGGCACTCAGCTGACGCTCCGCACATTCCACACGGGTGGAACGGCAAGCTTAATTGCAAACCAATCACACATCACATCGAAGTTCGACGGATATGTAAAATACGACAGCGTAAAGTCGATTAAGATTGCCACGGAGGATGGCGAAAAAATTCTGTCCCTCGGCCGCAGCGGTGCGATACATGTTCTGAACAACGACAATGCTGTGTTGACGAAATATGATGTTCCTTACGGTGCGATACTTCAGTTAGGTGATGGAACTGCCGTAAAGAAAGGTCAATTGTTATATGAATGGGATCCGTACAACGCAACCATCATTTCAGAATATGCTGGTCAAATAAAGTATATGGACTTAAAAGAGAATATCACTTATCGGGATGAACCGGATGAACAGACTGGTCACATTCAGAAAGTGGTTATCGATTCTCGCGATAAGAATTTAAGCCCATCCATCATGGTCACAGATAAGAGCGGAAAAAAGATTGCAAGCTACATTATTCCGACTCGCGCTCACATTTTGGTGGATAACGAAGAATCGATCTCGGCAGGAACGGTGTTGGTGAAGATTCCCCGCGATATCGGTAAGACGCGCGATATCACTGGTGGCCTTCCTCGCGTCACGGAATTATTTGAAGCTCGTTCACCAGGTGAACCGGCGGTTGTCAGCGAAATAGACGGCGTCGTATCGTTCGGAGCACAGAAGCGTGGTAACCGCGAAGTGATTGTTACGAGCCATGACGGCAAAGAGCGCAAAGTGTACATGATTGCACTTGGAAAACACGTCTTGGTCCAAGAGAACGATTTCATTCGAAGCGGCGAACGGTTGTGCGACGGTGCTATCGATCCTCATGATATTCTTCGTATCAAAGGTACGAGTGCGGTGCAGGAATATCTTGTCAATGAAATTCAGGAGGTGTATCGTATGCAGGGCGTGAAGATCAACGATAAACATATCGAGATTATCGTCCGACAGATGATGCAAAAGGTTCGCGTGACTGATCCAGGTGATACGAAATTCCTTGAAGGTGACTACATCGACAAAGTGAAATTCGAAGAAGAGAATCGTGCGCTCGAAGGAATGGTCTTCGTGGAAAACAAAGGCGATTCGAAATTAAAAAACAACACGCTCAGCGAAAAGAAAAAAGTGAAAGAGATGAGCGCAGAACTCAAGAAAAAAGAAAAGAAAGCTATTGAGTTCCGCGATGCAGAACCGGCATTATCAGAACCGATTCTGCTTGGCATCACGACGGCATCATTGTCGACGGATAGTTTCATCTCTGCAGCTTCATTCCAGGAAACAACCAAAGTTTTGACTGATGCAGCAATTGAAGGCAAGATTGATCACTTGCTCGGATTAAAAGAGAATGTGATTATGGGTCATCTCATTCCAGCAGGAACCGGATTGAAAAAATTCCGCGAGGTAATTGTTACTTCTAAAAAACCGACCCGCGTGATTGAAAAACCGGCTAATGCAGAAGAACAGACGGATGAGATGAAAGAAGAAGAAGTCGTATTAGTTAAAAAAGCCCGAAAAAAATCGAAAGTAACGGTACAATAATCATCGAGGAAAGGATAAAAAATCTTTCCTTTGATGATTGACAAAAAAGATTTTTTTTGCTATATTAAAAGACTTAAAAAGACGTAATATTTTAATACATTTCTGGAGTACGTAGTTTGCCTACGATTAATCAATTAGTAAGACTCGGTCGTGAAAATCTGGCTGTGAAGAGCAAGTCTCCGGCGCTTGAAGGCAATCCGCAAAAACGCGGTGTATGCACGAGAGTGTATACCACAACGCCGAAGAAACCGAACTCAGCGCTTCGTAAAGTTGCACGTGTGCGTTTAACAAACCACATTGAGGTAACCGCTTACATCCCCGGTGAAGGTCATAATTTACAAGAGCACTCAATTGTAATGATCCGCGGCGGTCGTGTAAAAGATTTACCTGGTGTGCGTTATCACATCATTCGCGGCACGCTCGACACGCAAGGTGTTCAAGATCGTAAACAAGCCCGTTCTAAATACGGTGCAAAACGACCCAAATAATCATAGATTTTTGACCTTTACCAATGAGAAAAAAGCACGCTTCGAAACGTATCGCCACAATTGACCCCAAATTCGGGGATGTCCTGGTTAATCGCTTCATCAACAATATCATGAAAGATGGTAAGAAACATCGCGCCCAAACCATTCTGTATGATGCGATTGAAATCATCGGCGAACGTACTAAATCGCAAACCCCTATCGAAGTATTTAAAAAAGCAGTTCATAACGTCTCTCCGGTAATCGAAATTCGTGCCCGGAGAGTCGGCGGAGCAACCTATCAGGTTCCTACAGAAGTTCGTCCCGAACGGCGAACCGCTCTCGCAATTCGTTGGTTAATAAACTATTCTTCTGAACGTTCGGATAAGTCTATGTCGTTGAAATTGGCAGCTGAATTCATTGCAGCTGCGAACGGCGAGGGCAATGCGGTGAAGAAAAAGGAAGATACGCACCGTATGGCTGAAGCAAACAAAGCGTTTGCTCACTTTAAGTGGTAAGTATCTGTCTACAGACATTTTAATCTTTTGAAGATTTCACTCTCCGGTGGTGTGTTTTGCCCGCTATAGAGCTTTAGGAAAAGTATGCCTCGAAAATATTCCTTAAATCATACGCGCAATATTGGAATTATGGCTCATATCGACGCTGGTAAGACAACGACGACTGAGCGTATTCTTTTTTATACCGGTGTTCTTCATCGGGTTGGCGAAGTGCATGACGGTGCAGCAACAATGGACTGGATGGAGCAGGAGAAGGAACGCGGTATTACGATCACATCTGCTGCAACTACCTGTTTCTGGAGAGACCATCGCATCAATATTATTGATACTCCTGGTCACGTAGACTTTACGATCGAAGTAGAACGTTCGCTTCGTGTTCTGGATGGTGCTGTTGCTTTATTCTGTTCTGTTGGCGGTGTAGAGCCGCAATCTGAAACGGTATGGCGTCAGGCCGATAAGTATGGTGTTCCGCGTATCGCGTTTGTGAATAAAATGGATCGTGTTGGCGCTGATTTTCTTGGCGCGGTTCAGATGATGAAAGAACGTCTTGGAGCTAATGCAATTCCGATTCAACTGCCTGTTGGTCAGGGCGAAATGTTCAAGGGTATTATTGATCTCGTTCGTATGAAAGCTCATATTTTCCATGACAACAATAATGGAATGACGTGGGATGAGATCGAAATTCCGCATGACTTGCAGGCACAAGCAGCTGAATATCGTACAAAAATGTTAGAGGCCGTTTCTGATGAAGACGACTCATTGCTGGAGAAATATCTTGAAGGTAAAGAAATTTCTGAACAGGAATTGATCGATGTTCTTCGCCGTGCATGTTTGAAAGTTACGATCGTTCCTGTGTTGTGTGGATCTTCATTTAAAAACAAAGGCGTGCAGATGTTGCTCGACTCTGTTGTGAATTTCCTTCCTTCACCGCTTGATATTCAGGGCGGAGTGATTACCGGCCACCATCCGAATATGAAGGATATGGTCTCCCGTAAGATCGCTGACAACGAAAAATTTACTGCGTTGGCATTCAAGATCATGACTGATCCGTATGTTGGACGTTTGACATTTTTCCGTGTCTATAGCGGTACGGTGAAAGCTGGTTCGTATCTTTATAATTCTGTTAGCGACAAAAAAGAACGTATCGGACGTGTGCTACGTATGCACGCGAACCATCGTGAAGACGTGGATGAAGGATATGCGGGAGATATTCTAGCAGCGATCGGATTTAAGAACACGCGTACCGGTGATACATTGTGCGGTGAAGAAGAATCGATCATTCTCGAGAAAATGATATTTCCGGAACCGGTTATCCATCAAGCGATTGAACCGAAAACAAAAGCCGATCAGGAAAAAATGGGCGAGGCCCTCTCGAAATTGGCTGAAGAAGATCCGACGTTCCGTATCACCACTAACATTGAGACCGGACAAACGATCATTGGTGGTATGGGTGAATTGCACCTTGAAATTCTCGTTGATCGTATGAAACGTGAATTTAAAGTTGAAGCGAATGTCGGTAAACCTCAGGTTGCGTATAAAGAGACGATCCGTAAAAAGGTCACTCAAGAGGGTAAATTTGTCCGTCAATCAGGCGGTAAAGGTCAGTTTGGTCACGTGTGGATTGAGCTGGAGCCGAATGAAAAAGGAAAAGGTTACGAATTTGAAGATGCTATTGTTGGTGGTGTGATTCCTCGTGAATTCATTAAACCGGTGTCTGCTGGTATTCAGGAAGCATTAAAAAATGGTATTCTTGCCGGATATCCTGTTGAAGATATCAAAGTGAAATTGATCGACGGTTCGTATCATGATGTTGACTCGTCTGAAATGGCGTTCAAGATCGCGGGTTCTATGGCGTTCCAGGAGGGTGCAAGAAAAGCAAATCCTGTCATTCTTGAACCGATCATGGCTGTTGAAGTTGTATCTCCTGAAGACTATCTCGGCGACGTGATGGGTGATTTGAACTCGCGTCGCGGTAAGATCGAAGGAATTACTCCTCGTAAAGATGCGCAGGTGATTAAAGCGATGGTTCCATTATCTGAAATGTTTGGATATTCGACAACGCTTCGTTCCATGACGCAAGGCCGTGCACTCTATACCATGCAGTTCGATCATTATGATGAAACTCCGAAATCTGTTTCAGAACAGATTATCGAAAAAGTAAAGGGTAAGAACGCATAAGATAGCGTAGATCCAAAAAAATTAGAACAAATCAATCACACATTAAAAATAAGGAGAAATCCTCATGGCAAAAGAGAAATTTGACCGCAGTAAGCCGCACGTGAACATCGGAACGATCGGACACGTCGATCATGGTAAGACTTCGTTGACCGCTGCGATTACAATGACACTTTCATTAAAAGGTGGCGGATTATCAACAGTGAGAACATTCGATTCTATTGATAACGCACCCGAAGAGCGCGAACGTGGTATTACCATTGCCACGGCACACGTGGAATATTCCACTGAGAATCGGCACTATGCCCACGTGGACTGTCCGGGTCACGCGGATTATGTGAAAAACATGATTACCGGCGCAGCGCAGATGGATGGTGCTATTCTCGTTGTTGCTGGCACAGACGGACCGATGCCGCAAACAAAAGAACATATTCTTCTTGCCTACCAGGTTGGTGTGCCGAAAATTGTAGTGTTTTTAAATAAAGTCGATATTGCAGATCCTGAACTTCTTGATCTCGTTGAAATGGAATTGCGTGAATTGCTCAACTCCTATAAATTCCCCGGTGATGAAATTCCGATCATTCGCGGATCGGCAACAAAAGCTCTTGAAGCTTTCGCTGCTGGAAAACCGATTGATGATCCGGCATACAAACCGATTCTTGAATTGATGGCTGCAGTTGATTCTTATATTCCGGAACCAAAACGTGATTCTGACAAACCGTTCTTGATGCCGATCGAAGACGTATTCTCCATTACTGGTCGTGGGACGGTAGGTACGGGACGCGTTGAACGCGGTCATGCAAAAGTTGGTGACGAAGTAGAAGTTATCGGTCTTGGTGCACACAAGAAAACAGTTATTACCGGTGCAGAAATGTTCCGGAAAGAACTGGATGAAGTTCGTGCTGGCGATAATGCAGGTATCCTGTTGCGCGGTATTGAAAAGACCGATCTTGAACGCGGAATGGTTGTTGCAAAACCGGGTTCTATCACACCGCACAAAAAATTTACCGCTCAGGTGTACGTGTTGAAGAAAGAAGAAGGCGGGCGTCACACACCGTTCGTGAACGGTTATCGTCCCCAATTCTATTTCCGTACAACAGACGTCACCGGTGTTGTAACAATGCCTTCCGGCGTTGAAATGGTTATGCCGGGCGACAATGTTGACAATATGCAGATCGAATTGATATCCACTATTGCAATGGATGAGGGTCTTCGTTTTGCTATTCGCGAAGGCGGACGCACAGTTGGTGCAGGTGTTGTAACAAAGATTATTGAGTAATAAAAAAACAATTCTGGCAAAATCCCGATGCGCTATGTGGCGTATCGGGGGATTGCTCAAGGAGAAGAGAAACATTGGCTGGCCAAAAAATTCGAATCAAATTGCGTTCGTACGATCATAACTTGATCGACAAATCTGCAGAAAAAATCATCAAAACCGTGAAATCGACCGGAGCAGTGGTATCGGGTCCGATTCCGCTTCCGACGCGACGTTCAATTTTTACCGTAAACCGTTCGCCGCACGTTGATAAAAAATCGCGTGAACAGTTCCAGATCAAAGCTCACAAGCGGTTGATTGATATTTTGTCCTCCGGGTCAAAGACTGTTGACGCTCTGATGAAGCTCGATCTGCCGGCCGGTGTAGATGTGGAAATCAAAGTGTAGCAGGTTGAACGCAGTATCGTAGTATCATTTTGCTCAACCAATAAGTTTGAAAGTTCTCAAGGAGATTACACCTGTGAGTGGAATTTTAGGAAAAAAGATAGGCATGACAAGCGTTTATGATGATAACGGGGTATCCGTACCTTGTACTGTCATTGAAGCAGGTCCGTGCTTTGTCACTCAGATTAAAACTAAAGATAAAGACGGATACGATTCAATACAGCTTGGCTTCGATCAAAAAGCAGAACGTCTTGTCACGGAACCGTTAAAAGGGCATTTCGCAAAAGCAGGAGCAAAAGCGCTTCGTCTTCTTCGCGAATTCCGGAACTTTAACGGTGTTAAATTAGAACTCGGTCAGGAAGTTCGTGTCGATACTGTCTTCGCTCAGGGTGATACAGTTGATGTATCGGCTCGTTCGAAGGGTAAAGGATTTCAAGGCGTTGTTCGTCGTCATCACTTTAGTGGCGTCGGCATGGCAACGCACGGACAATCCGATCGTCAACGCGCTCCCGGATCTATCGGCGGATCTTCGTACCCCTCCCGCGTATTCAAAGGAATGCGTATGGCGGGTAGAATGGGGTTCGACAACGTGACGGTGAAGAATTTAAAAGTATTAAAAGTGATTCCCGAATCCAATCTGATCCTCGTGAAGGGTTCTATTCCGGGCGCAAAAAACACGTACGTAACAATTACAAAGTAATTTGATCGCAGGAAGCATCTGCTATGAACATTGAAGTCTTAAAAAAAGATGGTACGAAGTCCGGTGAGACTGTAGAGTTGAAATCGGATATTTTTGAAATTGAACCGAACGATCATGCGATCTATCAAGCGGTGCGTTCTTATTGGGCAAACCAGCGCCAGGGAACACACAAAGTGAAATCGCGTAACGAGGTTCGTGGCGGTGGAAAAAAACCGTTCTCTCAAAAGAAAACTGGTCGCGCTCGTCAGGGTACCAGCCGTTCTCCGCTAATGCCAGGTGGCGGTTCGATCTTCGGACCCAAACCGCATGATTATGTGGTGAAACTTCCTGCAAAAGTGAAACGTCTTGCACGAAAATCTGCGTGGTCTTACAAAGCAAAAGACGGTCAAATCGTTATTGTCGAGGATTTTTCAGTAGAGACACCGAAGACAAAAGAAATGACGGCGATCCTGAAATCATTGCAGATCGGTGGAAAAAAAGTATTGCTCTTGACCTCTAAGGCCGACCAGGGAATTTTAAAATCCGGCCGGAATATTCCTACACTGAATATTCTTGAAGCGGCAAAAGCATCGACGTATGATATCCTCAACAACAGTGTTGTGGTGATCCAGAAAAGCGGTGTGGATGTCATTAATAAAACATTTGCAAACTAAAACGGTACGGCAGCGACTATGACTGGAATATTAATACAACCTTTATTGACTGAGAAGATGACGGAGTTGACCGCAAAACGTCAATTTGCGTTTAAGGTCGATCCGAATGCAAACAAAATTACCATCGCAAAAGCAGTTGAAAAAAAATTCAACGTCAATGTCACTAGCGTTCGCACATCGAATGTAAAAGGAAAAGTGAAATCGCAGATGACGAAACGTGGTCGCATCGCAGGACGTCGCAGCGACTGGAAAAAAGCGATCGTCACACTGAAAGACGGACAAACAATTGATTTTCTGGCTAACGTTTAACGGGAAGACCGAGTTATGGCATTACGCAAATTAAAACCGACAACTGCTGCAACGAGATATTATTCGATTGCAACGTTCGAAGAGATTACCAAAAGCACTCCGGAGAAGTCTCTGCTGGAGAAGATTACAAAGTCCGGTGGACGAAACAATCACGGCCGTGTCACTTCCCGCCATCGCGGAGGTGGACATAAACGTCGGTATCGTGTGATCGATTTCAAACGTGATAACCGCAACATCGAAGGTACCGTTGTTTCGATTGAATACGATCCGAACCGTTCTTCGTATATCGCGCTAATTAACTATGTTAATGGGGATAAGCGATATATTCTTGCTCCCAATGGATTAAAAGTCGGAACAAAAATTATTGCCAGTGAAACAGCTGATATCGTCACCGGTAATGCGTTGCCATTGCGCGCCATTCCAGTGAACACACAAGTGCATAATATTGAACTTCGTCCCGGTAAAGGTGGACAAATCGCGCGCAGCGCAGGCAACTTCGCTACGGTGCAGGCAAAAGACGGACGATTTGTTCTGTTGAAATTCCCCTCCGGTGAAGCTCGCAATGTCCTTTCGGAATGTTATGCAACAATTGGACAGTTGGGCAATCTAGATCACGAAAACATCAGTTTTGGTAAAGCGGGACGTTCGCGTTGGTTTGGTATCCGTCCGTATGTTCGTGGTGTAGCGATGAATCCTGTCGACCATCCAATGGGAGGTGGTGAAGGGAAAACATCCGGCGGCGGTCATCCGGTGAGCCCGTGGGGTCAAAAAGCAAAAGGTCTCAAGACCCGCAAACGTAAGAAATCATCCAGTCAATATATTGTTAAGCGTCGTAAGTAATTAAGAGAGAATTATGAGTCGTTCACTCAAAAAAGGTCCATACATTGATTCGCGTCTTCTTGAAAAAGTAGAAGCGCTCAACAAGTCAAACAAAAAGCAAGTGATTAAGACGTGGGCGCGCGCCTGCACTATCTCTCCTGAGTTTGTGGGACATACGTTTGCTGTGCACAACGGCAACAAGTTCATCCCTGTCTATATTCAGGAAGCAATGGTCGGACACAAGCTCGGTGAATTTGCACCGACGCGTATTTTTCGCGGACATCCCGGTGTCAGGACCGAAGCAGCAGCGTAATCATTCTAATTGGAGTTGAGTATCATGGAAGCAAGAGCATTACAACGATTTGTTGGAACATCACCACGCAAGATGCGTATTGTCATCGATTTGATCCGCGGCAAAGGGGTCGGTGAAGCGATGAACATCCTTCACTTCCAGCCGAAACATGCGGCAAAATCAGCGGAAAAAGTTCTGCGGTCGGCAGTATCGAATTTTCAGAACAAGGATGTGAACACCGGTATCAGCACTGATGATCTGATCGTGAAAGAAGTTTTCGTAAACGGCGGAGCGTCGATGAAACGCATACTTCCCGCACCGATGGGGCGGGCGTATAAACTCTTAAAGCGTTCCCATCATTTAACTATTGTAGTTGATAAACGAACATCCAAAAAAAAATAATTTTCAGTTGAGGAGTTACTTTGGGACAAAAAATTAATCCGGTCGGTTTTCGTTTAGGGATCATTAAAGGTTGGGATTCCAACTGGTACGACGAAAAGAACTTCGCCGCCAAACTTGAGGAAGATATGATGGTGCGGAACTACCTCCGTAATCGTCTTAAAAAAGCTGGCGTATCGAAAATTTTGATCGAACGGACTCCCAAGAACGCACGCATCACCATCAATACTTCGCGCCCCGGAGTTGTGATCGGAAAAAGCGGAAAAGAGATTGGGCAATTAGAAGAAGAACTGAAAAAGGTAACGAACAAAGAAGTAAAAATTCTTATCAGTGAAATAAAGCGTCCCGAACTCGATGCGCAACTCGTAGCCGAAAATATTGCATCGCAGCTGGAAGGCCGTATCGCTTTCCGCCGCGCGATGAAGCAGGCAATTACTGCTGCAATGAGAATGGGTGCTGAAGGAATCCGCGTGAAATGTGGTGGACGTTTGGGTGGAGCGGAAATTGCACGTACAGAGCAGTATAAAGAAGGCCGTATTCCGTTACACACACTCCGCGCGGACATCGATTACGCACACGCTGAAGCAGCAACAATCTACGGGAAAATCGGAGTGAAAGTTTGGATCTGCAAAGGTGAAGTATTGGATCGTTCAGGAAAATAATAAGTATAGATCTGGAGTTTTGAACTATGTTAATGCCCAAAAGAGTAAAATTTAGAAAAGCGCAACGTGGCCGTATGAGCGGTGTGGCGACACGCGGTGCAACGGTTGCATTCGGTGACTACGGCTTAAAAGCCATGGAACCGGGTTGGATTTCAGCGCGTCAGATTGAAGCGGCTCGTGTTGCGTTGACGCGTCTGATGAAGCGCGAAGGAAAAGTGTGGATCCGAATCTTTCCGGATAAACCGGTAACGAAAAAACCTGCTGAAACCCGTATGGGAAGCGGTAAAGGCGCACCCGAATTCTGGGTAGCGGTAGTAAAACCGGGCCGCATCATGTTCGAGGTCGGCGGTATCAATAAAGAATTGGCACAGGAAGCATTAAAATTGGCAACACACAAGCTTCCTATCAAAACAAAGTTTGTTTCACGTATCGACCTGGCAGCGTAAGGAGCAGCACATGAAATCACAAGAATTACGTCAATTGACTACCGAAGAAATAGGCAAGCGGATCGAAGAAAATCTCGAAACGCTGGCGACAATGAAATTTCAAAAAGCAACCAGTCAGGTTGAAAATACATCGAAGTTCACCTCGCTGCGCAAAGATATTGCGCGTATGAAAACACTCATCCGTGAGCGCGAACTTGGCAAATCCAACGTTGCAGCAAAGTAAGAGAAGAGAATACTCAATGGAAGCTCGAAACAATCGCAAGACCAGAACCGGAAAAGTCGTCAGCAACAAGATGGCAAAAAGCATCGTTGTGGCGATCGAACGCAAAGTTGCTCATCCGTTATATAAAAAGTATTTCAAACGGACAACGAAGTTCTATGCTCATGACGAAAAGAACGAAGCCGGTGTCGGCGATACAGTAAAGATCATGGAAACACGGCCGCTCAGCAAATTAAAACGCTGGCGCTTGGTCGAAATCGTTACAAAAGCAAAATAATTGAACGATAGACGATAGACAGTTCGGAGACGACAATGATTCAAGAAGAAACCAATTTAGTTGTAGCAGATAACTCAGGCGCCAAAAAAGTCCGCTGTATTCGTGTGCTGGGCGGACATGATCGCCGTTATGCCTCCGTCGGCGATCTGGTGGTAGTGTCCGTAAAATCGGCAATTCCAGGGGCCGGTGTGAAAAAAGGTGAAGTGTCACGTGCCGTTGTTGTCCGCACGACAAAAGAAATAGGTCGCAAAGACGGTTCTTATATCCGATTTGACGAAAATGCTGTTGTGCTCATTAACCAACAGAACGAACCGCGCGGAACCCGT
>Ga0265292_1000870_pt1 | contig 32685 bp, 27 predicted proteins | sample Munlanlewell296A_FD_189080 | JGI IMG/M metagenome (GOLD analysis project Ga0265292, IMG submission 189080) | Leachate microbial communities from a municipal landfill in Southern Ontario, Canada - Leachate well 296A | ecosystem: Engineered > Solid waste > Landfill > Unclassified | place: Canada... | reverse complement strand
CGATTTTTTACTTCTTTTCTTTATCTCTTACTTATGAAACACTCTACTCTCTTCTTTTACCACATCAACTAAAAATTTTGCGTTTTCAGGTTTAACATCCGGTAAAATACCGTGACCAAGATTGAAAATATGTCCGTTATTTTTACCAAATGATTTCAAAACTTTCACAGCTTCATTTCTGATTTTCTCTTTATCACCGTATAATATTGTCGGATCAAGATTACCTTGCAAAGCAACTTTATTACCAATCTTACTTCTAACTTTCCCAAGTTCCATTGTCCAATCTAGTCCGATTACATCCGCACCGCAATTTGCGAGCTTATTTAATTTGTAGTGAACACCTTTTGCAAATACAATCACAGGTTCGTCTTTACGTTTTATCTGTGAAATTATTTTTTCAATATATCTTAAAGAGAATTCCTCAAAGTCATCAGGGGAGAGCAATCCGCCCCATGTATCAAAGATCTGTACGGCATCTGCTCCGGCTTCTATCTTTGCTGAAAGATATTCTGCAACCGCATCGGCAATTTTATCGAGCAAAATGTGAGCTGATTTTGGATCGTTATATATAAATTTTTTTATTTCAGAAAAACTTTTTGATCCGCCGCCTTCAACCATATATGTCATTAATGTCCAAGGTGAACCGGCAAATCCAATTAAAGGAACGCGTCCGTTCAATTCTTTTTTTGTTAAAGAAACAGCATCAAGAACATATTTTAGATCTTTCGAAGGATCTATTTTTTTTAGTCGCTGAATATCATTTATACTTCTGATCGGATCATAAAGTTTTGGTCCTTTGCTTTCGATCATTTCTAATTTCATTCCCATTGCTTCAGGTATGACCAATATATCTGAAAAAATTATTGCTGCATCAACACCAATAATATCAACCGGTTGAATTGTTACTTCGGCAGCGAGTTCCGGTGTTTTGCACATTGTTATAAAATCAGCTTTTTTACGTATAGCCCTATACTCCGGTAAATATCTTCCTGCTTGACGCATAATCCAAATCGGTGTGCGCTCAACTTTTTTCCTTTTGCATGCTCTAAGAAATAGATCGTTTTTTAGTTTGGTCAAGAATCCTCCGTTAAACCATATTAACAGTTAGTTGAAAATATTTTAATATTGCTTCCGATACACCGGAAAGAGAAAAAGTTTTTGGCACTATGTGTACGTTTAATCCGTAATTGTCAATTGCTTTTTCTGTAGTTGTTCCTATGGCACATATAACGCTTTTTCCAAAAAACTTATCTGCATCTGAAACATTCATCAACTTTAAGAAGTTGCTAAACGATGAAGGGCTGGTGAAAATAAAAATACCAGGATGCTTTCTCTGAATCTTTTGATGTTCGGATTTCAAATTGCTCAATTCATTCTTTACTACATCATAGATGGGTACAGAAAATACTTGAGCGCCAAGTTCCGATAATCCCATATTCAATTCACCGCTAGAAAGAGAAGAACCCGGGATAAATATCTTTTTGTTTGATAACTCAAATTCAGAAAATTTATAAAGCAAACCTTCTGCGCTAAATTCATCCGGTAAAATATCGACAGAAATTCCTAGGTTTTCGCATTCCTCCGATGTGCTTTTACCGACAGCCGCAATTTTTATTTTCGACAGATCGAGCTTCTTTTTCTTTACGATGTCAGAAAAAACCTCAACTGCATTTGTTGATGTGAAAACCAAATAGTCGAATCTGCCGAACATGTTCAATGCATCATTTAATTCGGGAGAATTGGCTAATGGTAATACTTTTATAGTCGGGAAGTAAACTATTTCGGCGCCATGTTCTTCCAATTGACGGATAGATTTTTCCGCCTCTGCTTTACTCTTTGTAATAAGTATCGTTTTGTTTTTCAATGAGTTCAATTCATTCTCGGTTTTATTTGCTCTGAATTCTATAAATAGTTATAAAAGAAATTTGGGAGATTCTTCGCCCCGATGAATCGGGACTCAGAATAGCTATACTCGCGAATTATTATATACATCTTTTAATATCACTGATGCACCCGCTTTCAATAAATCCTTGGCGAGTTTCTGTCCCAACTTCTCCGGATTAGTTTTTGCGCCGCGTATTTTTTTTCTAAATGTTACCGAACCATCAACGGCACCGACCACAGCATCGAGGTATAAACCATTTGATTTTACCTGTGCATAAGCGCCAATAGGAACCTGACAACCGCCCTCTAAAGCTTTTAGCAGAGAGCGTTCAGCACGTACCTCAGCATAAGTTTTTTCATTGTGAATTGATCTTAATATCATCTTGGCAAATTCATTGTCTTCACGAATTTCGATTCCAAGGGCACCTTGCCCAACTGCCGGGAGAATTTCCTCTGTGCTGATGATAGATGATATGTATTTGTTGAGTTTTAATCTTTCAACTCCGGCACGGGCTAGAATAATTGCATCCCAATCTGACTCAAGAAATTTATTTATTCTTGTTGGAACATTGCCGCGCAGTTCTTCAATTTTAATATCCGGTCTTATGTGTAGAAGCTGTGATCTTCTTCTTAAAGAACCTGTGGCAACAACTGCACCTTCCGGCAATTTTTTAATTGTCATTCCTTTTTTGCGTGCTATTAAAATATCTTCAACTGGATGGCGTTTTGTTACGGCTCCAAGTTTTAATCCTTCTGGTAAAACTGTTGGAAGATCCTTTAAGCTGTGAACAGCAATATCAATTGATCCTTTTAGTAATTCGTTCTCAAGTTCTTTAGTGAATAATCCTTTATCACCGATTTTGGATAAAGCAACTTCAAGAATTTTATCGCCTTTAGTGTTAATGATCTTTATTTCAACACTTAGACTTTTATTTTTTCTCTCAAGTTCTTTTTTAATAAACTTTGCTTGCCAAAGCGCAAGATCACTTCCTCTGGATCCTATAATCAGTTTATTCTTTTTCATTGACTCTATCCGTTTTATTCTCGTCTTCATTAATTTCTTTTCCGTTTGAGGGAATAGAACCAAGATTGAAAAGATCTTTAAGTATCATAGTATTAGCGGCGACTTCTTTAATATTTGCGCCGGTTTCGGCAAACTCCCTCAGTTTAACAGTCGGGTTGTGTAAAATTCTCCCGATCATTCGGCGAGTCATATCTTCTATCTTAATAAAATCTTCATCGCTGACTTTATTTTTTATCTTTTCTAATTCGTCGTTACGAATCTCTTCGAAAAATGACCGCATTGTTCTTATTGTTGGAACTACATCTAGCGTATTAAACCAGCCGAAAAATCCAATCATCTCTTCCATTATAATTTTTTGAACAAACGGTATTTGGTCTTTTCGTTTCTGCAAGTTTTGATCTACGATTATTTTCAAAGAATCCATGTCATGATAAAAAACATTATCAATATTTTTTACATCGGGATCAATATCTCTTGGTACGGCAATATCCATTAGAACAAGGGGAGTGTTCTTTCGCTTTTTAACCGCAGACTTAATATCATCATATGAAACAATTATTGTATCAGAGCTTGTTGCGCTTATGATGATATCAAAATTATGCAGATGTTCTTTATAGAATTGAAACGGAACAATTTCACTATGTATTTTTTCTGCTAATTTTTCTGCCCGCTCTATTGTTCTATTTGTGATTGCAATTTTACCAATGCCTTTATCCCGAAGATGAACTGCCGCAAGTTCGCCGGTTTCTCCGGCACCGATTACGAGTGCAGATTTTTTATCTAAATTCGAAAAGATCTTTTCCACTACTTGAACTGCTGCATAACTAACGGTTACAGCACCTTCACCGATCTTAGTTTCTTTAATTGCACGTTTACCGGTTTTGATAGCTGTGTCGAATATTTTTCTAAGTGTTGTGTCCGTAAAATTTAAATCTTCAGAAATTTCGAATGCTTCTTTTACCTGTCCTAATATTTGACTATCGCCGATAATCATTGAATCAATTCCTGAAGCCACAGAAAAAAGATGTTTTACAGCACCGCAAGAAAAGAATTTTAAGAAATGTTCTTGCTGAATTCCATTTACCGGTTTGAGTAGAATTAGTTCATCTATGATTGGCGCAAGATCAAGTACATGATTTTGCGGAAATCCAAAAATCTCTGTCCGGTTACATGTCGAAATAACTACACCTTCGGAGAATATTGAACTCTTTAACCTCGGAACTAATTCAATAATTTCATCGTGATTTAAATGAAGAGCTTCGCGCAGTTCTAAAGGTGAAGTCTTATGATTTATAGATATACCAACTAAATTCATTTTAAGCTTTCAATAAAACGAATGAAACGTCTTACCTAATGTGCTAGTAATTATCAATGATATAATTGCCAGCGCAAAACCAGTTAAAGAAAAAAAGATAACCTTCTTACCATACAAACTGCCGAAAAGTTTGCTCAAAATTCCAATACCGTAAACAATCCAAACGAAAAATGTTCCAATCAATTTGGGATCTAAATAACTAAAATTTGGGAAAGCGCTCGGCAGCCAGATTATTCCAATAATAATTGCAATAGTGAGTAGTATAAATCCAATTACGGCAGAATAGAAACTAAGCTTTTCTAAAATTTCTAAACTTGGAAGCCGGTTGAATACTAAACCGAACTTGTTTGCTTTTAAATTTTTATAGAGTAGAATAAATAATAATCCATACACAGCTGAAATTGTAATTCCGGAATAACCAAGCAGAGCATTAATCACGTGAAGACCAAGAAGACGGTTTCTTAGAACTTCAGGCACAATATAATTATGCTCTATGAAAAGGGAAGATACAATTTGAAATCCGAGAGAAAATAAAATAATAAATGTGCCGGTTCCTCTAATGTCGGTTAACAATTCAAGAATGAAATATGAAAATGCAATAGAGAATGCAATGATCGAGAAAATTTCAAATTTACTGGTAATAGGCGGATGATCAAATTCAATTGTACGTGTAATTAGATAAAGTGCATGAAGAATTAACGTAACAAAAAGAATAATTCTCTTCGAATTGTTTACAAATTTTTTCTCTGTAAAGAAATCATAAGTATATGCTGCAAAAACTAATGCGTAAAGAATTGGTAAGAATAAGTTTAATGTGTCAATCGGTTGTAGCATTATTATCTATTCTAATTGTTCATAACCACACTAATATTGTGCCATAGCTAATATTTTGTGGGCGAAATTTATGAAATTATTCACTGATTTTCTTTGGAAAAGAAGATCAATTCCGATAATTCAAAACGGATTTTGCAACAAGTCTTTTTTCTTAAATGTGAGATGAAAAAAAAGCCCCGCACAAAACGGGGCTTAAGATTAATTTATAAAATTAATTTCCGAATACGTCTATCTTTCCATTCATATGTTTAGTCTTATCAATAATCTTTCCATACTCGTCAACTACACCTTGATGGCAAGTAGCACATGCTTTTAGATCAGCCGCCATATGTCCTTTTGGAGGTAAACCATGGCAGGTACCGCAAGCTGTTTGTGTACCATCAACTGTATTCCACGTTGGTTGGAAATTTTCACCTTCAATTTTATCTGCTGTGTAAGCAAAACTCCATTGAGAAGTCGCTTTTGAAAACGAAAAATTTCCGTGACAATATGTATTTGAACATTTGTTTGTGCTCGCATCATATGTACCATTACCATTTTGATAATCCGAGTACTTAGCTGTTAAAATTACTTCCGCTTTTGGTGTAGTATCAATATGTCCCGGTGAATTTAATGCAGTGGGAACAACGTGACAGTCAGAACATTTTACCAAAGGGCTGATCTTTGCATTTAATAAGTGTGTTGAGTGAGCACCTACACTTGCTAGTGTAACTTCTGTTTTCCTATTTCTATCAACAGGAGGAGCAATTAAAGACGGATTAGAAAAATTACCGTGACAAGTATTACAAGCTTCCGGTCCGTCGGCATTTGTATGACATTTATTGCATGAAGGACTTGCAACACCGCCGGCATAATTATTTCCGTGGCATCCCGTACATTTAGTCATATCCCAATTTAAAGAAGCAATAAATTTCCCGTGAAAATTTGATGATGCCGGATCGCTAATTCCAATTTTATGAGTTGTAATTTTTGAATGGCAATTTGTACAAGCCGGACTTGCAGTCCCTCCCGTATAATTATTACCATGACATTGATTACAATCACTCATAGGAATTTTCTTTGTAGCAATATATTTCCCATGATAGTTTGCAGAAGCTGGATTATTAATTCCATTCTGATGAACAGCAATATTAGGATGACAATTTGAAGTAGCGCAACTTTTATTTGCTGTGCCGCCATCAAATTTTGCTGCATGACATTGTTTACAGCTTTCTAATCCTTTCTCTTTAACAGTTACAGCGTGAAAGTTCAAAGATCCAGGATTAAGAAAACTAAGATCATGTACTGAAATTTTTGATGGGGCAGTAAGATCATCTTTAATATCGCTGCATGAATAAAAACTCAATCCAACTATAGCAACTAAGATCAAATAATATTTTGAATATCTCATATTCTTTCCAAGAGTTTAAATTATTTAACGATGACAATAACCGCAGAAACCAACACTTTTAACACCACCGGGACGAGCATTTGCATCTGTGTGGCATGAATAACAAACCGAACCGCGATCATTATGCCAATCGCCTTTTTCAGAATCGCTCATAAAGTTTTTAGCATGTGTTTTTGGATTTGTACCTTTAACACCATCATTATCGGTGTGGCAAAGAATGCAATTTGCATCGGCTCCTTGCACATCATGACAAGCAGCGCAGCGTTCAATATCTCTTCTTGCTAATAAAGCATGTTGACCACCGCCGGTTCCAACTCCAACAGTAACAAAATTCGGCATCTTATGTGAAACCGGAACATTACCTTCTATTGCAAAATCTCTGCTTTTCGAATCATGACACTCAGCGCAAAACGTTTCAGTCTGATGACATGTTTGACATTCGGAAGTCTTACCTTTTAAGTCAATTCCATGTGTGAAGCGGAAGTTTAGATCGTGAACACGTGTAATATTTTGCTGTTTGGTGTTATCTATAAATTTATGCGGTGAATAAGGTGTAACAAAATCTCGTGCTGAATTTTTTTCTGTTATCATAATTGTAGAAACGTGACATGATTCGCAAAACGAATTTTCATGGCACATTTGGCACTTAGAGTTTTCTTTTAATGCATTGAATTTGTGCGAACGCAAAAATGAAACTTCTTTATGATCGGTTGGAATCAAATTGACAGTTGTTAAATGGCATGATTCACAATCATTGATAGCAACTGATCGTCCATTATGACAGTCAGAACAAATAGCCATTGAAGGTTTAGCGTTAGCAGATTCAAAACTATAAGCTACATCAGTTAATCCTTTATGACAATTTTCGCAGATTAATTTTTGATCTGTTAAATGGCTTTTATGGTTGAAGATCAATTCTGCTTTTTTCTGAATTAGTGGTTCGTAATTTTCACCGTAATGACATTGGACGCAATTTTTATCGTCGTTAACATCGTGACAAGTTGCACATACAGATTTTTCCGGAAGCAAGCGAGTGTTTAATGAAATACTTTCACCAACACTGGCATGACATGTTGCGCAATCTGCAATATCTTTATGAATATTATGCGAAAATTTTATTACGTCTTTATTTGTCTTTACGGGTTCATCACCGCCGCTGGAATTGATCGCCGCAATCGTCAAAAAGAAAACTAACAAAAGTGCAAGGGCAGCGTAAAAATATTTTATCTTCATAAGTTGTTAGAAATTAGTATTAAACCAGTGATTTACTTTGAACAAAATTCTGAAATCATTCTTGTAAATCTTGTTGTTAAAATATTGTCCTTGAAGGTCAAATGAATAATTTGTCCAAGGTCTTAAATTAATTCCGCCTAAAAAAGAAAGTATGTTATTTGTCTCAGCATCTTTCGAAAGTTTATAGCTTGTATATGCAATTCCAATTGAAGGTGTTATAAATCCATCTGCTAAAGAATAAGCAGTGTAAGCAGAAATAGCATCAAGTTCGCCGGCGTAGCCAAGAGTTTTTCTGTAGCTGAAACTTCCGTACTTTGTGTTCGTTCCAATTGTCAAACGTTGAGAATTCTCATTTTCGTAAGTAACATTTCCGAATTTGCCGAACAATGTAAATGATTCGTTTAATTTGTAATCTACTCCGCCTTCAATCTCTTGCGAGTTGCCGTAATTAAAAACAGAAAAAATAGAATTGTATCTGATTTTTGGCTCACGGAAATTATAATAGAGATCAAGGCCTAACTGTTCCGTAGCTTGAACCCGGCCGCTAATTTCAAATTTTGATGTAGTCTTAAAATTAACATCATATTGGTAACGAGTATCAATATTCAATAAGCCGTCTAAATTATAAGAAGCATCTGCAGATAGGAATTTATACTGATTAGATTTTTGTAGAATAAGAAGTGTAACGGGATCGTAGTCTGAATTTAATCTATAGGCCTTATAATCATCCGCTTTGAAATTCTTATCTATATAACTCAAACCAAAATTAAAATGATCAAGAAAATTGATGTCGAATTTGCCGCCCAGGACATAATCATTCTTTAGATCATTGGTAAATTCTAACTTCTGATACGCAGGTACATTACCACCATAGAAACCGGTTAAGGATGCGTTCGCGTATTTGAATTTGAGATTAACACCGTCAAATAATCCGCCTGCAACAGGAGTAAATAACGGTTGTCTTCCTAATTTTAGTGTGAACAGATCAAGAATATTTCGTGCTTCTAAATACAGATTATAAAATCTTAGTCTTGGATCGTTATCTAATCCTTTCCCAATATTAGTCTCAAAGTTTGTTCGAGTTCTAATTGAGAAATCTTTGTAATTGAAATTAAGTGTAAGTGCTTGAAATGTTCTTAGAAAAGTATCGGAAGTTTTAGTGGTGTCAAATCTTTCAAATGTGTAGAAGGAAGAAGAAAATCTACCGTTAAGATTCTGGGCGGGAATCAATAACGGTAGACATACAAAAATTAAAAAAAATATTTTTTTCATTTTTCGCCCTGTAGATATGTATTATCCTTTCGGAATTGAATGAGCAATTTTTTCCCACATTTTATCATACTTAAAATCTTTGAAAAAAGGACTTTCGGAATTGTGGCAGGTCTTGCAGAATTTTGCGCCATCATCATGAATCATTAAACCTTTTTTCTTAGCTTCATCTTTTTTCTTCATAACAGCCATTGATTTGTAAGCAGATCCTGGTCCATGACATGTTTCGCATTGAACACCATCTTCCATCTTAAACTTCGCACCAACTAAAGCTTTATCAACATTGTAGCCTGATACATGGCATTTCAAACATTCTGGTGCATCAACAGCTTTTTTGTTGAATTTCTTCATTGCCACTTCATTCGCTTTGTCGGTAAGAAGTGTTTTATAAGCTTTTGCGTGCTTACTTTCAGACCAAATTTTTAATTGTTGTCCTTGTTTTTCAGTTTTATGACACATACCGCAAACTTGAGTACCTTCATAACCATAAGGTTGTGCTTGTAATGAGCTAATTGGAATAACTAAGTATGCTGCCAAAATGAAAAAGAAAAGAACAGCTTTTTTGTGTAACATTTAATCTCTCCTTCAATTATTATTGTTGATTTGGAGTTAGTTTGATCATTATTAAATAAAAGAACATTAAAATCCTATTTGAATATAGCCCAATTTGAGTTAATTGGCAACTTTCAATGTTTGCAAAAATTACTTCTTTTCTTCAACTTTTTTCTCTTTGGGTTGAAGTTTTTCTTCCAACCAGACCCTAAGTTCAGGATCGTTATCTATTTCGTGCTGAAGTATTGTATCGGGTATTAGGCCTTTCTTTTCAAAAGCAGAGATGAAAAGATTTGTAGTATTACTTACTTTTTTAAGATCACGTTTTCCGCTTCTGAATTCTTTCCATTCAAGAACTACTCTTCTAAAGTGTCGTTCGTGATGATGGCGGTAAGTGTGAAGCGACATTCTCCCATCGATCCAAGTTACACTCATTGGATATTCGTACGGATGGAAGATCACAAAGAACCAATGCCATACAACGATTGCCAATGTTGCAAGAATAGCTTCATAAAAGTGAATTAACTCACAAACTTTTATTAACCAGACCGGAGCCCAGTCTCCAACAATGGTGGGGAACCAAAGTATAAATCCTGTAGCACCCATAACAAGTGTACCCCAGATAAGCGCCCAGTACTCAGCTTTTTCTGTGTAATCATAAGCTTCAAATTTGGGTCGTTCCTTCTTTAGTTTGAGGTAATAGAGAATGTTATCTCTTGCTTCAGTTAGATCGCTCATACGTGGAAGTAGGTTTATTAAAACATCTCGTCCGCGTGGTGTGAAAAATAAATAATAGAGATGATAAACTCCCGCTACAATCATTACCACTGCTGCAGTACGATGTGTATATTGACGGACAGTTTCATTCAATCCAAATGTTCTTAAAAATTCAGCCCACCAACTTTCATGATACTTCAATGCGAAACCAGTTACGGAAAGAATTATAAATGAAATCAATAACAGATAATGCTGGATAACTTCATTCTTTGTAAGTCTCGGAATTGTTATTTCATTCTTTAAGTGTTTTCGTTTTTTCCTTACTTCAAAAATGAAGATCAGTAAGTTGTGAAGAATCATTCCACCGATGACGGAAACAATTAACCAGAAATAAATTGTTGAAACTATATCTTCCACTTTGGATGCAGTTTGATCTAATGTTTTGTGAGAATAGCTTTTTGAAAATGTATCGGTTGCATTCGGATGACATATTTTACATGTGGCGGTTATGTTTGCAACATTAACTGTTGATTCGGGATTATTCTTTGGTAAAATTTTATGAACACTGTGGCAATCCACACACATAGCAGCGTCTTTATCTCCGCGCATTGCGGCTAAGCCATGATAGCTGTCTTCATATTGTTTTGCTTGTCCGCCAGAGCCGCCAAATCTTTCAGTAATGCGGGGATCTTCGTGACAGATCATACAGGTTTTTTGCTGAAGTATTTTTGCTTCTAACTTTTTATCTACAGTATTAACAGCATGTATACTGTGTTCGTTATGACAGTCATTACAAACCGGAGATTCTCGAACTCCTTTTTTAGCTCTGATCCAATGAATAGATTGTTCAAATTCACGGGCAATTTCTGCATGACATTGACCGCAAGTCTCAGGTACATGAAATGATGAAATCTTTGAACTCGGCTGCACTTTGTTTTTAATATCATGAATACCATGACACATACTGCAATTAGCAGCATCCAATCTTCCTTTTGCGACCAACATTCCGTGAACTGATTGTGAGAAGAGAAGTCCAGGATTTTTTATACTGAAAGAAAATTTCTCAACAAGTTTTGGATTATCGTGGCATTTACCGCAAGTAGCACCAAGATTTTTTGGGTACACTAAACTTTTAGGATCTTTAACTTTCTGAATATCATGCGAGCCATGACAATTCCAGCACATAGCGGCTTCATCAATTCCTTCATCTAATGAAATTCCGTGAATGCTTTCTCTATGTACTTTAGCTACTGAGGAATGGCACAAGTAACAATCTGCTTTCTGTGTAGCGCCAACGTTCTTTGGATGATTTGCCAGGTTATTAGAAATGTAGTTATGGCAATCAGCGCATTCTAAATTCTTGTGGACAGATTGAGTGAGTTTTGTAAAGCCGGTTTGTTTGTGGCAGCTTAAACATTTATTTCCCTCAACAGCTTTAGAGTGATAAGGATTTGCAAGTACTATGCTTGTATGACACTGTGAACAATATTCTTTTACCTTGAGCTTATTTTCTTTGGGTGGAGTTTTTATTTCATGTGTGCCGTGGCATTTTTTACAATCGGGAGGATTTTTTACTCTTCCTTTGAGACGATGATGAATATCGCTTTTTACTAAATCAGAATATTCTTCGTGACAAGTTTCGCATTTAACTTTTTTATAATTCTTTTTCTCAATGTGATTTTCATCTTTAATGCTTCGATGACAATCCTGGCAACTGATAATCTCGTTGTGAACAGATTTTTCTATAACATTTTCATGGCAGTCGGCACATTTGAATTCTTGGGCATTTATTATTTGATTAAAAAAAAGAATTAAGAAAAAAGAAAAACCGATGACAATTGATTTTTTGGGAAAAGAGAACATTACAACTCCGTCAAAAGAATTTTATTGGTATAAGAAAATCATAGAATAAATAATTAGCAGAATTAAAATTATTCCCGTAATTAAAGCTGTAAAACCGAATATCCGTGCGGCTCTGCTTAAAAATACCGGCGGTGGACCGCCAAGTTTTTTCTGCAATTCGGGATCTTGCATTATCATCTCATATTCACGCGGACGGTCTTCTTTCAATTCTTCAAGACTAACTTTTCCGGTAAATATAACAGTGTCCATTGGGAATTTATCTGGTCTAAAATGAGTATTGAAAAAATGATATGTGAAAATAAATCCTACAGCAAGCAGAGCTTCATCGCTGTGAATTATTGTTGCAATATTTATAAAAGTTCCGGGAAGACCAAGATTTGTAAAAAATTCTGGAAACCATAATATCAATCCGCTTGAACCAATAACAGCAACACCCCAGAACACAGCCCAATAGTCAAACTTTTCCCAATAAGTCCATCTCCCGTACTGCGGACGCGGACCTTTTCCAACAAACCATTTCATTGTAGCAATTAATTCTTTAAAATCATTTTTATTTGGGACTAAAGAATTTTCTCCTATAAGAAAAGAAGTGTATGAAATTCCTTTCTTCTTTTTTTTGCGGAAGAGATATCCGATGTGTAGAAAGAAATAAATAAAAGTTACTACTGCTGCAACTCTGTGGATAAATCCGGTTACAGCATAACCGCCCATCATCTTGGAAATTGTTTGAAAGATTCCGATTCCAGAAAATTTTATAATCATTCCTGTCAAAGCAAGAGAGATGAAACTTGTAATTACAAGTATGTGCAGAAATCTTGAGTATGCATCAAATCGTTCGTAATATTTTTTATTTGTGTTCAATTGTTCATTCATATATCAACTTGCTTTCTATTTTATGTTTAATAATTAATCCAATAATTTTAAGACTAATCATGTCTTTCGTAATCTTCCTCAATAGTTTGAGCATTCTCGATTACTTTTTTCTTTTCAATCTTATGTCTCTTTTTTTCTTTTAATGATTTAGTGAACCACATTATAGTATGAATGCCAAAGAAAGAAAATGTTCCTACTAAAAGAAAAACCATTGCCCAGAAAGTATAATATAGATAAGGATATTTATCACGGTTATGATGAGTTGCGTGAGTTAAATATCCAACAAATTTTCTGTTTGAGTTTGGATGACACGTCTGACATGTCTCAATAATATTATTATGGCTTAGTTTTGATTTCGGGTTGCTTGCCGGAAGAATATTATGTGCACCGTGGCAATCATAACAACGAGCAGCACGGATTGAACCAAGTTTGGAAACTTTACCGTGGAATGTATCAAAATATGTTTCCGAAACTTTTTCGTGACACTTTCCACATTGATTTATTATTTGAGTTCTGAAATCGTTTAGATCAACTCTATTGATCTCATGTGAACGGTGACAATCATTACAAACCGGAAGTTTTTGATCTGTCTTTGTAACATCCGGGCTGTGAATGCTGCTCTTAAATTCTTCATAAACACCAAGATGGCATTGAGCACAGGTAGTAGCAATGTTGTTTGGATTTACTGTAGAACGCGGATCTTTCTTAGGTAATTCTCTGTGACTGGAATGACAATTAACACAGGTTGCCGTGACAAGCAATCCGCTTTGAAGTAAACCTTTACCGTGAATACTTTCTCTATAGTTTGCAACAATTCCTAATTTACTTTCATCCAAAGCTGTAGCAATATTTTTTCCTTCACGATGACATTTACCGCACAGTTCAGGAACATTCCGTGCAAATGTTGGAGATGTCGTACTTTTCTTTGATTGTGCGTTATGGCTTGTATGGCAATCCACACAGTACGGAGCGGTTTTATCTCCTTGATAGTGTTTTTGTCCATGTAAACTTATATTGTAGTCATCAACTTGTGCAGTATGGCAGATAGAGCAATCAACTTTCCCGCTATTTAAGCAAACCGGTTTTTTTGAATTACTAATGTTTGTATGACATTTGATGCAAGAATTATTTGTATGCGCAGAATTTTTAAATTGATCATAATTAACATAAAGTGAAACCGGTTTGCCATCTACAATTTTGGTTAATTCTTTTTGTCCGTGACATTTCATGCACTTATCGTCAGGAAAACTATCATCATAAAAAACTTTTCGAACTTTGTGCGGTGCGTGGCAATCAATGCAAACCGGAATTTTATGTGGTTGTTTTTCCCAAAGAGCACCTCGGATAACTTTTATATGGACTTGTTCAATTTGTCTATGGCACTGAGTGCAAGTTGTTGTAATGTTATTGCGATTTATTGTTGATACAGAATTTGTATGCGGTAATATATCGTGTGAGGTATGACAGCTGGTGCAAACAGCAGTTACAATTAATCCTCTCTTAAATAATCCCTCACCATGAATGGATTCTGAATAATCGCTTAAAACTTTTCTTTCGTCTGGATTAACTAAGGTTGATACTTGTGTTCCTTCCTTATGGCACTGTCCGCATAAAGAAGGAATATTCATCACATATGTTTTGGAATTCAAATTTTTAGAAGAGAGAATTTCATGTTTGCTATGGCAAGAGACGCAAGTAGGAGCTAATGTTAAACCTTTTTTTAAAGCTTCGGCGTGAAGACTTCTTTCGTAATGTGCAACCGGAGTTTCATGGCAAGTTGCGCAATTAACTTTATTTAATTTTTCCGGGTGGGGAAGATTACTTGGATCAACATCAGAATGGCAGCCGGTGCAGCTAATTTCTTCGTGTATAGAACCCGCAAAGGATTTGCCATTAATAAAAAGAGAAACTTGTTTTCCATTGCGAGTTGTAGTTAGTGTTTTATCACTATGGCAATCAAGACAAACTTGATCATCTTTACTCTGAGCAAATGCGGAAGTAAAAAAAATTGCTGTTAAGAAGAGAACGGAAGTAATTTTTCTCATAAAAATATTCTATCAATGATTTGCTCTTTAACTAACAAAAATAATACTCAATTTTTTACTAAAAGTGTTTTGGTAAGTTAATGAGAGCAACTGAAAACACTTTGGATTCTGCAAAATTTTATTGAAAATAAAGCAGTTAAATTAAAATATCAGATAAAAGACATTAATGTCTGGTCAAAAATATTCAGTTAGTATGACTTTGTCAATGTTCAAAAATAAAAAAGGAGAAGGGTTAAACGCTTCTCCTTAAAACTAGTAAGAAAATATTATTTCTTAAAAAATTCTCCGGTTATAATGTACCAATCTTTTTCTTCTAAGTTTTGTAACTGACCCCAATAAAGTTCAAAGCTTTCTTTTTTATCATCTCCGTTCTTAATAAAGTCTTTTATACGCTTTGTGTATCTCTCTATTTCATCTTGATAAAAGTTAACTGCGTTCTTACCGATTTTGAGTTGTGTTAATTCAGTATCTAATTTATCCGCATCAATAACACAGATCCAATTTTTTTCGTAAGTGGAATAATCAAGTGCATCCAGGCTATCACCAAGATCCAAATTTACTTTTGCAACTTGTCCGCTAACCGGTGAATTAAATTGAATAGATTTTTTCCCTTGTTTAATGCTGAATAATGGCTGTCCTTTCGAGATTGCCATTCCAAGATTAGGAAACTCAATATCATCAATCTTACCGATTAATTTTTTTGCAAAATCATCTATACCAATTCTAACAGCGCCTTCTTGAGAAATGCCTGCCCAGCAATGTCCTTCGGAAATGAAAACGCCGCCGGGAATTGCAAATTCGCCTACGTTTAATTTCTCTTTTTCACTAAGATGAGTAATATGTACGCGTGGTTTTAATTGTTTTTGGATTCGGTCTTGTCTCTTGATCAAGGATTTTTTTGTGAACTCAAGAAGTTCATCTTCGGTAAATGGTTTTTGAACATAGTCGAGCGCCCCAAGTTTCATACAATCAACAGCAGTTTCAACTGTAGCATAACCGGTAATGATTATTACATCTATATCCGGTCGCAAAAATTTAACTGTTTTAGTTACTTCAACACCATCCATCTCCGGCATTTTCAAATCCGTAAAAACAAAATCATAGTGATGAGATTTAATTAGATTGATTGCTTCCGGACCGGAACTTACAGTGTCAACTGTATAACCATCAAGAACTAAAATTTTTCGGAAACTATCGAGTATCACATTCTCATCATCAACACATAGAATTTTTGCTTTCGGATTTGCTACTTCAGCACGTTTGAGAGAAACAGCTTCTTTGCTGAAATCAATTTTTATACTTTCTTCGAGTATTGTTTCTCGTTCCTTGCGAAGTTTCTTCTCATTAACTGTTTTGATCGCATATCTTATTATAACATCAGCGATGATAAATATGATAACTGCTAAAATGAAGAGTGGCATAATTATTCTCCTTAATTAATAAACTTAAGATCTATCTGAACTGCATGGAATTAATAATTTCATTTCATACTCAAGTTCTGTCGGTACAATTCTATAAATCCATCCGTTGAAATAAGGATCTTTTTCCAATAACTCCGGTTCTTTTAATAATCTTTCATTGCGAGCAAAAACGATTCCGCTGATAACCGAATAAAGCTGGTGAATCAGTCCATCCTCAGTTTCAAATTTTACTGCTGGTGTAGCTTGAGTTAATGTTTCATTCGTATTAAGTAATTCGATTTTTTTTATCTGATCAATTGTTTTTATAAAAGAATCTGTTGCGCCTATTAGAACCGATCCATCATGATCTTTATTCATCCAAGCTGAATAGCCCAAACGGAAATATTTAGCGGGGCAAGGAACAAGAATAACCGAGTCATCATTAGTCCTTTTTAATTTCATCAAGGAACTGTATTTAATTCCGCGACGAATAACACTGATCATTTCATCAACAGTAAATGGTTTGGGAATAAATTCAATCGCTCCGGTGTAAAGCGACTTAACTGCATTTTCAATAGTAGAATAACCTGTAGTCATTATAACTGGTGTATCAATCCGTTTAGATTCGAGTTCCGCTAAAAATTGAAAGCCATCCATTCCGGAAAGCATAATGTCGCAAATGATGAGATCATATTTTGATGACGAAATTTTTTGAAACGCGGAATAAGCATCTAAAACCGAATTAACCAAATATCCTTCCGATGTTGCAATCTTTGTGATCGAGCTGATAACTACTTCTTCGTCATCAATGATTAATATGTTTGTTTGTTCTTTCATTAAATATTTCTTAAGACATCATTTTGAGGTAATCGAACTGAAAAAGTTGTACCTACACCAACTTTGCTTTCAACAGTTATTGATCCGTTATGATTATCAATAATTCCCCATATTACAGAAAGACCTAATCCTGTTCCTCGCTGTCCTTTAGTTGTGAAAAACGGTTCAAAGATTTTATTCAAATTTTCCGGTGGAATTCCGCAGCCGGTGTCTGTCACATTTATTTCAATAAATTTTCTTTCACCGGCGCGGTCAACAAAATCCCATTTTTGCCAATCGTCTTTGAATGAAGCACAACCTTCGATAAATCCTTGATTCGGTATTTGAATTTTATAGATTGGTCCGCCGCATTTCGGGCATTTACTATTCTTATCTAAAAATGAAATATCGCAAACCGGGCAAACAAGATTTACACTGCTGTTTTTATCGTATGCAATTCCAAAGTAGTGACGATGACTGCCGTAAACCGGATCAATGTTGACAAATCCTTCATTACTATTCGATTTGATTTTCGTTCTCAGAGACGGCATTCCTCCGATTTTATGTTCTGTATCAATTAGACTATGAGTTTTTGCACACACTGCATTTTTAATTTGGATTATACCTCTAGGAGATAAACTAATTGGCGATGTTTTTATTGTAAGTGTACCCCCGTTCTGTCCGACCGCATCAATACCGTTTACAAATAAATTTAGAAACACTTGCTGTATTTGATTCGAATCGGCAGTAATTTTTGGAAGAGACAAATCCAATTCTTTTACAAGAATTACTTTATTCAATTTTAATTGATTGTTAATAACAGCAATAGCATGCTTAATAATATCGTTTAGATCAATTAAACTTTTCTTTGGCGCTGACTGTCTGGCAAAATCAAGCAAACCTTTCACAATTTCACGGCTTCGCATCGTTTCTCTAACAATAACATTTAAATCTTCCTGCATTTGCGGATTGTCTTTAGTTCTTTTCAACAAAAAACTGCTGTAGGTAAGAACTCCGGTAAGTGGATTATTTATTTCGTGAGCTACGCCTGCAGCCAACCGTCCTAGTGAAGCCATCTTTGTTGATTGATATAACTGTTGACTTGTTTCATCAAGTTTCTTGATCATGTTGTTAAAGGATTTTCCCAGCGTTCCTAATTCATCTGTGCTCAAATTTTTAATAACATAATTCAAATTACCGGCTGCAACTTGATCAGTAGCATTCACTAATTCTCTAACTGGATGATCCACCCATCGTTTAACAAAAAAGATTATGATAAAACCGATAGATGAAATTGCGATTAAAGCAAACAGCAACTCGCGAATCTTATCTTGACGAATTTGTTCCTCTACATCGGCAAGAGACATTTTCACATCAAGAACTCCAAGCACTTTAGCATTTGGGGAGTGTGCATGGCACTCTGCATCCGAGCATGATTTTTCATTATAGATCGGATTGATAATTCCTAAAATACTCGATGAATCGGGATGCGCTTGAAAGATCCTAAAGCGATCTGATATCGGTAACTTTTCCAATGGTTTATTTTCTGCATGACACACATAACAACTTTCGGCTTTCTTATCGAGCATTTTTCCAATATCATCTTTATGTGCCGAATAAATTATTTCTCCGTCTTTATTCAGAATTCTAACATTGTCTATCGTTGGATCCTTACCAATTCTATTAACGACTTCTCGAATAAGATCGCGCTGATTCAACAGCATAAGATTATGTGTTGAATTTTTAACCGACTCACTGAGTTGATTTGCATGACGTTTCATCTCGCTCAACAAAACATCGCTTCGAGATTTGATATTGAAGTATGAATAAACTCCAATTATCAAAATTGCAGTTGCACTAACCACACCGATAAGTTTTAAGCTGATCTTTCCAAATATTTTTCGAGTAAGTATCATCCGTTCTTCTTAATTAATTTGCCAGGAACATTCTTTGGGAATGATTTATCTTCGTGACAATTATTGCAAATTGGTTTAGAATAATTCTTTTCTTGATGACAGTCTTTGCATTCTAATGTTAAGTGCGTTTCATCTAGAATAACACCGGTAACTTTGTGTTGGAAATTTTCCTGAGTCCATTTACCGTGACAGTTTATACACTCACTGGTTAATCCTTTGAATACACCTTTATTAACGTGGCACCTATTACATGAAAGTTTAGAATGAAATTTTGAATTATCAAATCCGGTAAGTTCTTTATGATTAAATCCTTCTTTAACAATATTTGCATGGCAACTGACACAATTTGCTTTTGTATCATGGCAGTTGGAACAAACCGTATGTTTTTGTTCTGTTGATTTTGTTTTAACAGCTGCTGTTTTGTTTTGGTTATGACATTTTAGACAACTTTCATGTGAGTGACAGTTTTGACACTCCAATCCAAACAAATCGAGATGTTGAGAATGGTAAAATGTAACCATTTTACCTGAAGCTTTCGGAGTATCAAATTTTATTACGGAAGGTGTAACGATGTTTGGATGAACTATTTTTTTGGCTAAGTCGGAAATATTTTTTTCTTGAATTTTTTTGTTAGAATTATTTAAAACATGGCAAGATTCGCAAGCAAGCTTTCCGCTCCAAGATCTATGGCATTGCATACACTGACGATGGTATGCACCTTTCAAATCCGGCTTGCTAACATCAGTGCGTTTACGGATCAATTCGTGACAATCGGAACATCCAATCACAAGTCCTGGTGGATTATAATGATGGCACATTTTACAACCGCCCGACATACCGCTCATTTCTGCATGAAGTCGGTGAGTGAAAATAACTGGTGCATAAACGTCTGTTTGTTTTTTGAATTTATCAATTGTTATTACTGAAGGTCCTTCCCCGGGAGAAAGATCAACTGAAAACATTTTCTCGCGTGGGCATGGGATAATGCAAGGGTTTTCTTTCGTCGGAATATCACATGTATGACAAGTATTGCAAGTTATTCCGTTAAGATTTGGGTGAACTTTTTTTTGAGTTTGTGCACTAATGATAACCGCACAGAAAAAAAATAAAATTAATATTTTCGTTTTCATTGTGCACCTCCGCGAATAGAATATTTTGTTCTTGGTGCTGATGTATTAGCTACACTTACAATCGGGAAAATCATTACTGCAATTCTGAATAAAAGAATTTCGAATGCAATGAAACCGACTGTAACTGAAATTTCTCCGACAGAAGGGAAATAAGAATGAACTTCATACGGCGGAGTGTAAGCAACTAAAAAGTTATTCAGACGATTTAGAAAAACTCCGAAGATCACTAGAAATGATGCAATTATTAATCCAAGCGGAGATTTATTTACTTGCTGCGACATGAACATTCTCAAAGGAATGATCACACCAAATAATAATTCTACTGTAAACATGACGCTAGAAGCATTGAATTCTGTTAGGTAAACAAATGTTTGACGAATAACCATATCGCCGATTTTGAATGCAAGATAAATTCCAAGCAGCGGTGCAACCATACTTCCAAGATTGGAAAGAATATGCATTTCAGGTTTTAGGTTGAATGATCTTGATGTTATTAATGATTCAAAGATTACCATTGGCAATCCTACAGAAATAGCCGAGAGTAAAAAGAGTAAAGGAAGAATTGGTGTTTGCCAAAGCGGATGCATTTTAGGTCCGGCAATTACCATCAAAGTTCCTAAAGACGATTGATGTAAGCAAGAAAGTACAACTCCGGCAATAATGAATATGAACATTGTTTTCTCTAATCCTTTATCAAGAATTCGCAAAACTTTATCTATTGGATTATTTAATGATTTTAAGAATCCCGGAAGTTTTACTCTTCCAATAAATCTTTCGCATACGATCGGTAGAAATTCAATGTATAGAACAGCTAAGTAGATTATAACGCAAATACCAACTTCAAATAGAACCGAACTTCCGTTCCACATAATGAGCGGATGCCAAATAAAATAATAGCGGCCAAGATCAATCATAACGCTGACGGCAACAAAAGTATAACCAAGTGCCGCTGTTAAAAGTGCAGGGCGGATGATTGCATGATACTGATCTTTATGCATAATGTGTCCTAATGCAGCGGTTGTAAAACCGCCGGCAGCAAGTGCAACTCCGGCTGCAACATCAAGCCCAATCCAAATTCCCCACGGATGCTGGTCATCAAGATTTGTTACTGCACCAATTCCGAAAATAAATCGTGCAAGCAAGAACATTAATCCGTTAAGGGCTAAAACGGCTAATCCAATTACAACAGGTGTAAAATATTTTTTATTCATTTGTGTTGGTTTGAAATCTTCCATAATCACATCTCCTCATTCTCGGATTTCTTTTTGTTTTTATTGATCCACATAACTCCGCCGAGTAATGCATAAAGAGCAACAGGCGGAACAAAGTAAGCGAAGATTCCATGTTGGATTGCTTCACTAACTCCTGGTGCGGGATCTTTCCCGAGTTTTGGAAAATCTAATTTCTCAAACTCTTTACTTGCTAAATAAAGCCATGATGTACCACCAACTTCATATTCACCATAGATACGATTAATGTAACGGTTAGGATAATTTTTAATTTTTTGTTGAGCGGCTTTAATTAAATCTTCACGTATTCCATATGTAATTGCTTCGACCGGGCAAATTTCTGAACATGCAGGAATTTTTCCTTCCTTCGTGCGTTCAAAACAGAAATCGCATTTTTTGATATCGGGTTTAAGTGCTTTTTCAAATTCGAATGCAGGAACTTGAAACGGACAAGCAACCATACAATAACGGCAGCCAATGCATTTGTCCGTATCCCAAATTACCGATCCGTTTTCTTCTTTTGAAAAAGCTCCGACAATACACGCAGAAACACAAGCAGGATGATCACAATGCATACATTGTACTTTCACATTGATCGGAAATTTTTCTTCATCAGGATTCTGATATTCATTGACAACCGTTAATGCTTTACTGTTTGGGCGTCGTCTCTCCTTAAAAACGCTTCTGTCATCGTAAGTTTCGATGGATGGTGTTTCTAAATCATGAGTTGTTTTGCAAGTCCATTCACATTTTCTGCATCCAATACATACAGTAGTATCAACCAACATACCCATTCGATCTTCAGATAAAATATTCTTTGGCGCTGCTTTTGTTTTTGATGATAATCCTGTTACTGCTGTTCCAACTAGTGCGGCTGTTTTAAGAAAGTCGCGGCGGGTGTGATTTGCCATATATAACCTCCTATAAGAAAAACTATATATCTTCTAAAACTTAAATATCGAATGATGGAGATTTATATCCTATTCAAAATTACTATAAACTATTTTTGCGGTCAATTATTTGAAATATTAAAATCTGTTAAAACTTTCTTTATCAACGGAAAATTTTTTAGTTTCTAATGCAAATTTCAAAATAGTAGTAAAAATATGAATAAGAAAAAAAACCAAGATATTTCGTTATTAAGGGAGAAAATCAATCAACTCGATTCTGAGTTGATAAAACTTCTTTCAAAAAGGAGAAATTTAAGCAAGGATGTTATAGTTGCTAAAGAAACTTCACAGAAACCAATAAGAGATCAGCAAAGAGAATCGGAACTATTAAATCGTTTAATTAAGACCGGCAAAAAAGAAGGATTAGATTCCCATTTTCTTACGAAAGTATTTTATGAAATAATTGAAGACTCAGTTCGGCTTCAGCAAAATTATGTTCAAACAAAATTGAATAGAAAGGGGAAAAAGAAAAAAACAATTACGGTTGCTATTCAAGGTATTGAAGGGTCTTACAGTTATTTAGCTTCTCAAATATATTTTACTCATCATAATGTTGAGCTTCATTTTGTTTCTAAGAAAAGATTTGATGAAGTTGTTGATGCTGTGGAAAAAGGCGAAGCTGATCTTGCAGTATTACCGATCGAAAATACTACATCCGGCGGGATCAATGAAGTGTATGATCTTCTTCTTCATACAACTTTATCAATTGTCGGTGAGGAAAAATTTCAAGTAAAACATTGTTTGGTAGCAAGCGAGGATATTTCATTTAGAAAAATCAAAAAAGTTTATGCTCATTATCAAGCGGCGGCTCAATGCAGCAAATTTTTAGAAACTATTCCCAATGTGTCTATTGAATATTTTGATGATACAGCTATGTCAGTTCAAAAAATTAAGGAAGAAGGTAAATCATCATACGCAGCGATTGCCAGTGAAGAAGCTGCAAAGCTTTTCCGATTAAAGATTTTAAAAACCGATATTGCAAACCAATCAGAAAATTTTACAAGATTTTTAATTGCTTCACGCAAACCAAATGAAGTAGATTCCAGAATTCCGTGCAAGACATCTATTGTTATGGCAACTTCTCATACTCCCGGTTCTCTTGTTGAAGCATTAAATGTATTTCGAAAGTCTAACGTGAACTTGACTAAACTTGAATCCCGCCCTATCATTGGAAATCCTTGGGAAGAAATGTTCTATCTTGATTTTGAAGGCAATGTAAGAAGCGATTTAATTCAAAAAGTTTTGGATGAGTTAGGACAGCATACAAGGTTTATTAAAGTTTTAGGCAGTTATCCTTCGCAAGAACTTGAACGCACAAAATTAGAGTATCTTAATATTTTAAGTGAAAAATCAGTTCAAGTTCCACCCGAAGAGGAAAAGAAAAAAGAAATTCCATCTGTAAAAAAATCAAAATCAAAAAGTTACAGACTTGCAAGCCGTGAGTATAAAAATGAAGACACAATAATAAAAGTAAAAGATGTTGTAATTGGCGGAAATAATTTTGTTGTTATTGCCGGGCCATGTTCTGTTGAATCGGAAGAGATGATATTAAAATGCGCACTTGAAGCTAAAGAAAACGGCGCACAAATTTTACGCGGCGGATGTTTTAAGCCAAGAACTTCTCCATATAGTTTTCAAGGATTAGGTTTAGATGCTTTAAAATACTTAACCGATGCCGGTAAATATTATGAGATGCCGGTTATTACCGAAGTTCTTGATACCGAACATGTAGTTGAAGTTGCAAAGACAGCCGATATACTTCAGGTAGGTGCACGCAACATGCAAAATTTTGCTTTGTTGAAAGAAGTTGGTAAATCACACAGGCCTGTTATGCTTAAACGGGGATTAATGGCTTCGATAGATGAGTTGCTGAATGCTGCGGAGTATATTTTATCGCAGGGGAATAGACAAGTAATGTTGTGTGAAAGAGGAATTAGAACATTCGAAACTGCAACCAGAAACACGCTTGACTTAAGCGCAATTCCCGTATTGAAAGAGTTAACTCATCTTCCGGTTATAGTTGATCCTTCGCATGCTGTTGGTGAACGGAATAAAGTTATTCCATTGGCAAAAGCAGCAAAGATTGTTGGTGCTCACGGAATTATGATCGAGTTTCATCCCGATCCGCCTAATGCTTTGAGCGATCCTGAGCAAGCATTGTATTTTCAGCAATTCGAAGAGTTGATGAGAGATCTGTATAAGTTGTAGTGATACCTAAAAATAATATTGAGTTTGGAGAAAGATTAAAAAATAGTTTGCAGTAGTATGAGTGAAAGTTACTCCGTAATCCACACCCAAGCCGAGAGAAAAACCATCCAAATTATTCTTCCGAAAATCATATCCGGCTAACGCTCTGAAACCAACGCCGACTTCCCAAATATTTACATCGCTAAATGTTCTATCGTTGAGATAAATAAATCCGGCTCCTTCTTCCAGATAAAATTGTGATGGAAAAGTTTGGCGGAAAAAACCTTTGAGTGAATAAATTTTTACGAAGGGATAATATTTGCCGGCGCGATTTTCCGGCAGAAATTTTTCAACCATTTGTGAATAAGTGAATGATGCTCTGAAGCTTACAATGTTTTCAAACCAAGGATAGAAATCAAAAAAAACAGATCCGCCCAAACTTGAAATTGAAGGTGAATTACCGCTGATGCTTCCAATGTGTAAAGAGCCGCCTAAACTTGGTGATTGGATCTGCGCATTAGCCGAAGCAGCGAGAACAACCAAAAGTATAATTGTAAAAAAGATTTTTCTAATCATAATTCATCAGTAATGTATTGTTAGCCAAAAAGTTTTTTGATTGGGATCTGTCCAATCAACTCTGTGTTTTTGATGAGCATTAATAATCAAATAATTACCGGGGTTCAATTCAAATTTTCTTCCATCTTCAAAACTTAATGTTGCTTTTCCTTTGAGAAGAAGAACAAATTCATTCTTGTCCTGATCGTACCAAAAACCGGAAGGGGAAGTGTGCCCTTCCGAAATTATTCTTTCGAGTGTAAAATCTTTTGTAGATAGAATTTCTTCGAAAGATTCTTCTTTCAATTCTTTCGGAAGATCATCAAATATGTTTTTAGGTACATTCATTTTATCTTCTGTTCACACAAAAACCTGTACAACTTTGATAGAAAGTTACAAAATTTTTAACCTCAATTTTCTTTTTCTGAAAATTAGAATAGGTAAATAATATTCATCACATCAAGAAAAAATATTATCTTTCCGCCTCTTTTTGAAAGAAGAATTATGGACAAAGAAAAAAACACGCGGGCATATATTGCATTGTTTTCCATTTATATTATTTGGGGAACAACGTATTTAGCTATTAGAATTGGAGTTGAAAATTTACCGCCTGTTCTATTTACCGGACTACGCTGGATAGTTGCCGGACCGTTACTTCTTATAATTTTGTTATTGAGAAAATATAAACTGCCTAATAAAAATGATTTGTTACATCTCGGTATCAGCGGATTATTATTACTTGGCGGCGGAAACGGTTTAGTTGTATTTGCAGAACAATGGATTCCCAGCGGATTGACTGCATTATTAATAACAACAGTGCCGTTCTGGGTTGTTGGACTTGATGCAATAATTCCGCAAGGTAAAAAAATAAATCCAACTATACTTCTTGGGCTGCTTCTCGGATTAGTTGGTGTTGGAATTATTTTTGGAGGAGATTTCGTTCGGTTGTTCGATCCATCATACCTTAACGGTATTATAGGATTGATGTTTGCTGTTGTTTTATGGTCGGTTGGAACTCTTTATTCGAAATACAAAAAAATTAGTGTACATCCATTAATGGGCGCCGCAACACAAATGATTATTGCCGGTATTGTAATAACAGCGCTTGGTTTTATTTTAGGGGAAGGAAGTGAATTTCATTTTACCACCTCTGGTTTTTATGCCTATTTGTATTTAGTAATTTTTGGTTCACTGATTGGTTACGGTTCGTACGTTTATGCGATTGCACACCTTCCGGTTTCATTAGTAGCAACTTATGCGTATGTAAATCCGATCATAGCATTATTTTTAGGATGGTTAATACTGGATGAGAAAATATCATTGTGGGTTATACTTGCAGCGGTTGTAATTCTAATTGGTGTTACATTGGTAAAGAAGGGAAGCGAAAAAAATATTTTATTTAGGAAAAAGAGTTGATCTTATTATAGATCAATTCATATCAGCTAACAATAATCCGCTTGCAGTATTAATAAGTCTAAATGAAGTAACAAGTTTTTGATCACCGCTAACAAAATTAACTTCTATAGTATAGCTTTCTTTCTCGCCATCCTTTTGGATATTGAATTTACCAAATTCATGTTTGGAACTAAGATCTATTAAAGCAGAGATCTTTTTGCAGATTCTTTTCACTTGGTTTAATTCATCTTTGTTGGCTGCATTAAAAGATTCTTTTCCAATACGGTTTTTATCTTCACCTTCATAAGCAATATATGATGCGGCTTTATCGTAAACTTTTGATTTACTGAAATCAAATAATTTATTCAAAGTTGTTTTTACTTCGTTCTCGGATTCATTCTGTGCAAATAAAATATTTGATCCGGATATAGCAACAAACAAAACTAATAACAGACTTTTCATTATGATCTTCATTTTTATTTCCTTTTTAAGTATTGTCCATTTATTACTACGCATTATGTTCACTTAGTACGAATAATTGTTTAGAAGTAAATCAAATTTCATTAAGATTAATCATGTTTCCGAATTTTCATTTATTAAGGATTCAATATCAATGCCAGTAATTTAGAATGTAAAATGCTTAATTGCTTCACCTTTACTGCCTATTTCAGTCATAGCTTCAATGCCGATATTTAAGTGCATATCAACAAACTGCTGAGTGACTGCACGATCCGAGTCTTCAGTTTTTACTCCTTCCGGAAACATTGGAAGATCGGAAACTAGTAATAGCGCCCCGCGTGCAATTTGATTTGCATAACCAACTATAAAAACTGTAGCTGTTTCCATATCAATTCCAATCGCACCTAATTTTTTTAAATAAATTTTGAAATCTTCATCCCATTCCCACAAACGACGGTTTGTTGTATAAATTACTCCGGTTCGATATTCAATGTTCTTAGAAATGATTTTATCAGAAACAAATTTGTGCAACTTAAATGAAGGAAGAGCGGGAACTTCAGGCGGAAGATAATCATTACTTGTTCCTTCACCCCGAATAGCTGCAATTGGTAAAATGAAGTGCCCGATTTCCGTAGAGAGTTTTAATCCGCCGCATTTACCAAGAAACAAAACACCTTTTGGTTCACGCGCAACAAGTAAATCCATAATGGTTGCGGCATTAGCAGATCCTATTCCGAAATTTATTATTGATAAACCGGCGCTATTAGTAGCGGATTGCATAGGACGTCCCACACCCTGAACATCGCAATTAAATTTTTCTGCGAATTTTAGAACATAATTTTGAAAATTTGTTAACAACAAATAATCGCCGAAGTCATCAATACTAGTACCCGTGTAACGCGGGAGCCAATTTTTCGCAATTTCAAGTTTAGTTTTCATTTTTTCTCATTTAATTATTTGAATTCTATACGTTCGTATTTATCTGTAATCTTTGTTTGTTTCATTGAAATAAAACTATCAATCTTAATAACTATAAGAGCAAATATATAACCGAAGATCATACCGATTAAAGCACCGCCAATTGCATCTGATGGATAGTGAACGCCAACGTATGGTCTGGAAAACGCCATCAAAGCCGCTACGATAAAGAAAGACCATTTATACTTAGGAAAAATTTTTGCAAAGAACATTGCAGCACCAAAATTGTTTACAGCGTGAGAAGACGGAAAGGAAAATGATTCGGTGCAATTTACAAGTACGTTCAAATCCGGAAAGACATTGCACGGTCTAATTCTGCCTACAAGACTTTTCAAAAAGAAACTGCTAAACTGGTCAGTAGTAATTATTAGTAAAATAATTGCAAAAGCAGCTATTCTTCCAATTCTTCCACCCTTAACAATTAGAATTATAAATAAAATTATGTAAGTTATATACCAGTTTTTTACTTCTGTGGTAAAGGGGAAAAGTTTATCGAAAAATGGATTAGATAACGTATGATTAATAAAATATAGGAATTTCAAGTCAATCTGATACAAAAACTCCAACATATTAACACCTTGTCTGTTTTATTAAAGTTTGATTATTTAGCTAATTTTATTTATTTAAGTCCTGAAATTAATAGAAATTTGTGAAGTTCTTCTTGTTAACATAAAAGATCTTCAAACAAAGTCGTCCAAAATTTACGAAAATTATTGTACCATATTTAAATAAACTTATTGAGTGCTGTGGATACTGAAGATAATTTAAAAAATACTCTTGAAAGAAAAAAATTCGAATATTTTCGAGCAGAGAGTAAACGTAATTTATTAAATCCATTTCAGACATTGGCAAAATTTACCGCGTTTTCCGGTCTTTTGGCAATGATTTTGGAAGTCCGGTATTTCTCCTCACACAGTGTAGAAATTTATCTTTCCCGTCTTTCAGCAATTCTCATTGCATTTTTACTTTTAGTCATTTCAAATTTTAATTTAGGAAAAAAACATCCCGTAATATTAATTCATACTCTTCTTCTTTCCATTATATGTTCTTTTGGTGTGATGATCTATCTCATACCAACAACAATAATTTTTAATTCACACATTATTAGTCTAATCATTTTTATTGCAGCGTTATTTCTAAGCTGGGAAGTATCAAATCAGATTATAGTTGCTATCTATTATAACGTTGTATTTTCTATCTCAATTATTTTTAACAGCAAGAGTATTACAATTCTGCCAAATATGTTCGAATCTATCTTTTTGGTAATTGTAATAAGTATAATGGCCATTGTTGCAAGTTACATAAATTATAAATATAGACAGGAAGCTGTTATAAAAACTTTTGAAGTTTCCCAATCAGAAAAAAAGTTTAGAAACTTATTTGAAAATTCTGCCGAGGGGATCTTTCAGCTAATTCGCGAAGGAAAATTTACAACAGTGAATCCTTCATTGATTAAAATGCTCGGGTATACGAATGAAGATGAATTAAAAAAAATGGTTTCACAATCAGATGTATTCCAGAGAAAAAGCGATTGGGAATTACTAACCAAACTGCTTGAGAAACAGGGTAAAGTTAGAAACTTCCGCGTACCGTTTAAGAAAAAAGATGGAGATGAAATTACAGTTCGAATGAACGTTAGATCTATCGAAGATGAAGAAAGCGGACTGAATGTTTATGAAGGAAGTCTACAAGATATAACGCAGCAAGTTCAAGCAGAGAATGAAAAACAGAACGCTCTTGAGGCACTCCGAACTGAAAAAATGAAAGCAGAAACTGCTGCTAAAAAATCTCAGCAAGAAAGTAATTTCAAAACGATATTTCTTGCAAGTATGAGTCATGAAGTTCGAACGCCAATGAATTCTGTAATGGGATTTCTAACACTGATTGAAAATGACCTTTTCGAAAGTAAAGATGAATTAAAATTATTTGCTAAAGATGCCCGCCTTGCCGCAGATTCTTTGCTGGATATTATTAATAATATTCTTGATATATCTAAAATTGAAGCAGGCAAGATGGATTTAGATGAAATTGAATTTAATATTAACGATGAGATTACTAAAGCATTTTCTATTATTGGACAAGCGGCAAAAGCTAAAGAAATAGCTCTTGAAAAAAATATTGATAGCAGGGTTCCAAATAAAATTTTCGGAGATCCAACAAGGTATAGACAGATTCTACTCAATTTATTAAGCAATGCTATTAAATTTACTGATCATGGCAAAATAACTCTTAATCTAACTGTTAAAGCAAAAACTGAATCGTTTATTGAGTTACTAACATGCGTTGAAGATACAGGAGTAGGAATACCAAGCGATAAAATTTCTACATTATTTGAACCATATATTCAAGTTAGGACTAAGAAAAGCTCGAAGGAAGGTACCGGACTTGGTCTTATGATTGCCAAAGAATTTGTAAAGTTGATGCAAGGTGAAATTAATGTGGAAAGTAAAATTGGATTGGGCAGCAAATTTTATTTTACTGTAAAAATGAAATTACAACCGAACGTAAATATTGACCAGCGTTTATATACTTCGGCTAAAGTAACTTCCGGACAAACTCATACCGGTGATGGTATTATAACACGGCATATTCAAGATAAATCAGAATCCGTTCAAAGAAAGAAATTGTTATTGGTTGAAGATAATCCGATTAGTCAAAATCTTGAACTCAAAATATTACGTGAAGTTGGATATGAAGTAGAAGCCGTCTCTACAGGGCATGCTGCAATTGAAGCAATTAATACAGGAACATATAGTTTAGCTCTTATGGATGTTGAAATGACTGATATGGATGGAATTACAGCTACTAAAAAAATACGTGAATCATCCGGCGCAAATTCTAAAATACCGATAATTGCCGTAACAGCACATTCAAGTATGAAGGATAGAGAAAAGTGCCTTGCAGCCGGAATGGATGATTACATTGCAAAACCAATTAACATTCACTTCTTAAAAATTACAATAGACCAATGGCTTAATATTCCGCCGCGCGTATAGTGATATTTTCCCTAAATTCATTTTCTTCATAACATCTTAAAAAAAATAAAATCTGCATTTATAACTGCACTATTAAATTTCTGTACTTCGGAACTGTAAATTCTTTTTGATAAATTTGAAATAACAGTTAAACAAATATGGGAATATCATGCTGACAAAGGATTACATTTTATTAGAAGAAAAATATGGTGCGCATAATTATCATCCGCTTCCGGTTGTCCTATCTAAAGGCGAAGGTGTTTATTTGTGGGATGTTGAAGGGAAAAAATATTATGATTTTCTTTCTGCTTATTCTGCGGTAAATCAAGGTCATTGTCATCCAAAAATTGTTGAAGCACTTTGTGATCAAGCGAAAGTTCTTACTCTAACATCTCGAGCTTTTTATAATGATTGCCTTGGTCCCTATGAAAAATTTATTACAGAATTTTTTGGTTATGATAAAATATTGCCTATGAATTCCGGAGCTGAAGCAGATGAAACAGCAGTAAAACTTTGCAGAAGATGGGCATACGACAAAAAAGGAATTAAAGAGAACGAAGCAAAAATAATTGTCTGCGATGGAAATTTTCATGGAAGAACAATAACTGTTATATCCATGTCGAACGATCCGGATTCTTATAAAGGTTTTGGTCCTTTCACACCGGGATTTATTAGAATACCTTATAACAATTTAAATGCTTTGGCTAAAGCTCTAGAAGATCCAAATGTAGCCGGATTTTTAGTTGAACCAATTCAAGGTGAAGCCGGCGTTGTTGTTCCGGATGAAGGTTATCTAACAAAAGCATATTCAATGTGTAAAGAAAAAAATGTTTTATTTATTGCCGATGAAGTTCAGACCGGGCTTGCGAGAACGGGTAAATTACTTGCATGCGATCATGAAAATATTAAACCCGATATATTAATATTAGGAAAAGCGCTTTCCGGTGGAACAATACCTATCTCTGCGGTTCTTGCAGATGATGAAGTAATGCTTGTTATTAAACCGGGAGAGCATGGTTCAACATTCGGAGGAAATCCATTAGCATGTAAAGTAGCGGTAGCAGCTTTGAAAGTATTGAAAGAAGAAAAGTTATCGGAGAATGCAGAGCGACTTGGAAAAATATTCCGCGATGAAATTTCAAAAATTAAATCCGATATGATTGAGTTAGTGCGAGGAAAAGGATTATTGAATGCAATAGTAATTAAACCAAAAAACGGGAAAGAAGCTTGGGATGTTTGTTTGAAAATGAAGGAGAACGGATTACTTGCTAAACCAACTCACGGACATATTATTCGTTTCGCACCACCGCTTGTTATTACCGAAGAACAAGTGTTGGAAGCAGTGGCGATTATTAAAAAATCTATTCTGGAAATCAGCAGGGAATTAAATTAATCGTTTAAATAAAATCTGAAGGATACTAAATTGAAAAAAATATTTTCCACGTCGTTATTAATTCTTCTAATGTCTTCACTAATAATTTATGGTTGGGGAGGAAAAGGACATAAAACTATTGCAGCATTTGCAATGAAACTACTGCCGGCAGAAATGAAATTCTCGGATCAATTTAAATCTGCAATTACCGAGCATTCAGTTGATCCTGATAATAGAAAAAGAGATGATAAATCAGAAGGTCCTAAACACTTTATTGATATTGATTACTATAAAGAATTTACGGATGGAGTTGTAATTACATCA
>Ga0265292_1000869_pt1 | contig 32691 bp, 29 predicted proteins | sample Munlanlewell296A_FD_189080 | JGI IMG/M metagenome (GOLD analysis project Ga0265292, IMG submission 189080) | Leachate microbial communities from a municipal landfill in Southern Ontario, Canada - Leachate well 296A | ecosystem: Engineered > Solid waste > Landfill > Unclassified | place: Canada... | reverse complement strand
ACAACATCAGCTCGTGCCGCCGCTTGCAGAAAACAATAAAGAGGGCCAACAGTGAAGCGCAGACGAGAAACCAGGGGGACATATCGATATTAATGACTTCGACACCGGCCACCCCGCGCAAGACATAGCCGGCGGCGATGATAAAAGCGTCAACGATGACCATTTTCTTGAGGCCAAAGACGTAGCCGAACATCATTAAATAATAGGCCACAACTATGGCCGCGAACTTTAAACCGAGGAGAAACGAGAGCCAAAGCGAAAGTGGGAACAAAACGGAGATGGCGATGATCGCCACTGTCGGCGACAATTGACCGCTGGCCAGCGGACGAAACTTTTTCTTAGGATGGAGCCGGTCGCTGGCGCGATCGACCAGATCGTTCAGCAAATAGATAGTGCTCGTCACCGCGCAGAACAAGAGGAACGCATAACTGACCTTCAACAGATCACCCAGGACAAAGAGCCGGAGCGAAAAGACGATCCCGGCGTAGACGATCAGGTTCTTCAACCACTGCTTGGGGCGCAGAGAGATGATCAATGCCTTGATCACGCCGGCCTCCTAAAAGAAAAATTCTTATGCCCGAAATAACTGAAAATGACGTTGATGAACATCAATCCCGCCTGGGCGATGACCGGCGAGAGACGGAAGATCTCGACGCAAAGCGGCAGCAAAACGAAGTTAAACAGAAAAGCCGAGCCATATACGACATAAAAACGAGCGTACTCCCGCAGGTAGTTCCCTTCCGTCTTGAAAACGAAGATCTTGTAACCGACATAAGCGTTGGTAATGCTGATAATATTGCTCAAAACAAGGATGAATAGATAATGGACCTGATGGCCAAGCAGATGGTAGAGCGCCACAAAGGCGCCGTAACCGACGGCGGTATTCCAACCCCCGACCAGGAGGTAATTGATCTTTTCGCTGTGCTGCTCATATAAGCGCTTCATTTCTTAACTATATTATAGCCAATATGTTGTATAATAAACAGCCTGATGCGTAAATATGCGATATTTCTGATAGGATTGTTAGTCGCGAGCTCTGCCGCCCTCGCCCTGGACCAGATCAACATCCAATTCGCCCCGCAACCAAACACCCCCTACTTTGTCGGCCAGCCAGAATTTAACATTGACGCGGAAGAGTTCAATACGGTCATTTTGAAGATCAAATCGACCAAGAGCGGCACCGCCCGGCTTTTCTGGGCAACTAACTTTGATCCGCAAATGAACCAGCCAAAAAGTATCTGGTTCTTTGTCGACCGGTCGAACGACTTTAAGGAATACTCCTTTAACCTCCGTTCGCAGAACGGCTATTGGGCCGGATATGTCGGCCAGTTGCTCGTCTATCCGGAGAACGGACCGGAGGGGATCGAGGTTGGCCCCTCCCAGGCCGTGGTCGGTAATTTAGGGACGAATATCAGTTCCGGCTGGCGGGAGTTCTGGGGACCTTCAGGGCGGCTGGTCATCGGCAGCACGATCAACACCATGGCCAGCGTGAACCTGTTTGGTCGGCCGATCACTGTTTATCTTTACTGGCTGATCGTCCTGGCCGGTTTGGGCTATGGTGGATATTTAACGAACAAATGGCTGGCCAAAAAGACCAAAGAGCCGTTTGCTTCCCTTTGGCCGCAGATCGGCCAGGGCGTTGTACTGACCATTCTTTTCGGCTGGTGTTTGCTTGAAGCCAGCAACACGTTCAACCTCTGGCAGATCGTCCAGCAGGATGCCCGGTTCGTCGGCAAGCAGATCGAAGAAAAACGGGTCCTGGCGAACACCGGGGACTTCTACAACTTCATCCTTTTTTGCCAAAAAAATATCCCGGCGCGGGCCCGGTTCGACCAGCGGATACCGCCGATCTACAACGATATCAAAGCGATCTATTATCTCTATCCCCGCAAATTATCGACGACCGAAGCGGAATATCTGGTCGTCTATGACCAGCAGCCGGAAGCTAATATTCTCCGGAAGTATTCTCCCTGGCAAACCTTTCGCCCGGGAGCCCTCATCCTGAAACGAGGTAAGTCATGATCATTTTAGTCGTCGCAGTTCCGCTTTTACTGGGACTCCTGGCCTTATCAGCTTTGCTAGGGGGCAAAGCCGGCGAATTCAGTTTTGCCGAAAAGATCGCCTTATCATTTATGCTGGGTCTGGGGACTTTGACGATCCTGATGTTTATTTTAGGCAAGTTTGGGATCTTCCTGAACTTGAGCAACATCCTGATCGTGGTCGCTTTATTAGCTTTGGTCCTTATCGTCTACCTGGTTCAAAAGAGAACTTTTTGCCTGACCGTTCCCGAGCTCAAGGGCCTCAGCCTTCAAGGGTTCTCCCGGCTCGATTGGTTCTTGCTCGCCCTGATCGCCCTCAAGGTCGTTTTTGTCCTCTCCTTCGCCCTGGTCAAGCCGGTCGTCGACGTGGACGCCTTCCAATTCTACTCCATCGTCGCCAAAGGGGTCTTCTTTGACGGCTCTTTTACCCTCCCTTATCTGCAACAATTTATCGGCGACAAACCGCTCCTCCCCTTCCTGACCCAGGGTTGGACCCTGGTCGGGCTGGGTAGCGATAACGACGCCCTGATCAAGATCTTCTCGCCGCTCCTCTTCACCTGCTGGCTGGCGATCTTTTTCTCCGCCCTCCGGCGCTATTATCCGCGAACCCCGAGCTTATTCTTTACTTTCCTGGCCGGGACCTTTCCTTTTATCGTTTATCACGCCACTACGGCTTATGCCGATGTCCCGGTCACCGTCTATTACGGGACCGCCACGATCTACCTATACCTCTTCATGAAAGAATGTGTCCTGGGAAACAGGACCAAAGCCGGCACCTTGCTGCTGGTCGCCGCCAGCTTGCTAGGTATATCTATCTGGACCAAGAAGGCTATATTGGTCCTGGCCGGCATCAATGTGGTTGTGGTCGCGGTCTTTTTACTGCTGAACCGTCTCCGGCTCGAGCGTGCTCTCTGGCGATCGATCGCCGGCTCGGGATTGATCTTTATCCTCTTCGCCGGCCCCTGGCTGGTCATGGGCCAGTTCGGAACAATTGTTAACGTTATTACCGGCCTGTTCGGCTCAACGCCCGGCCCGGTCGCCGCGACGACCGCCGCGGCGGTCGAACAACCGGGCAATAAGCTCGAGCTGATCCTGACCATCTTTTCCAGAAAACTGTTCCTTTATGCCGATTGGCATCTCCTCTGGGCGCTGGTCGTCGCCTCGCTCGTTTTCTTTTATCGCCGTGTTTTCAGCCAGCCGCTCGTCTTCCTGCTGGCGATCGTGGTGCTGGATCTGTTGTCGTTGTTCGTGCAGTTCGGCTCGGGGGAAACCTTCCGCTGGCTGCTGGACGGGACGCTGTTCGACCGGCTGGCGATGAACTCTGTCCCGGTCGCCCTCCTCCTCTGCGCCGAGGCGATCCTGCCGGGGTTTATTCCTGGACCGAAGGGGAATTCGCCGGCAGCTTCAAGCCGTGTTTCCAGAGGAAATAAAAAAGGCTCCTGAAGTGCTCGTAGGTCGCCCGGTTGAATAATTTATTGGCGCTGGTCCGCGCATGCTGGTGGGTCATCGCCGCTTCGGCCACGTAAGCGACCTGCCACCCTTTTACCCAAAGCCGGTAACAGAGATCAACGTCCTCAAAATAGATAAAAAAGCGCTCGTCCATCAGGCCGACGTCGAGCAGCGCCTGCTTTCTGCCCAGCATGCAGCCGCCGAGGACCCAATCGACCGGTCGGTTATCGTTATGCCCCCACTCCTGCATCAAATAGTACCGTTCGATCGCACTCCCCGCCATCAGGCTGCGCAGCGGCGTAAAGCGGTATAAATAGGTTCGCAGATCGAGAAAGCGCCGGACCGAATACTGGAGAGTTCCATCCTCGTTCAGGAGCTTGCAACCCAGCAGGCCAACCCCCTGGTGCCTGGCCAGATGATCGAGCATGATCTCGATCGCTCCGGGGAGGACGATAATATCCGGATTGAGGATCAGGCAATATTCCGACTTGGCCCACCGTAATCCTTGATTAATCGCCCTGGAATAGCCAATATTATCCGGATTAGCAACGACCTCAACCCCTGGATGTTCCTTCTTTAACATCTCCACTGTTCCATCCGTCGAATTATTATCAATGACAATAACATCATAGGGCAAGTTCAGGGCCGCTTTCTTTAGTGAGTCCAGACAATTTCGGACATTATCTATGGAATTGTAAGTAACGATTATGACCGACAATCTGACGCTGCCGGCAAAGGAGATTCTTTGTTTAGCTTCTGTCATTCGACTAATAATTTCAGCCAGGTCAGTTTTAACCTGCCGTGGCAGGGGTTGTTTTGATTTGATGATAGTCCTGGAAACACAAAGCAGACCGATCGAAATGCCAATGAACAAATATAGAACAGTGCGGGAAACCCACCATAATCTTCCCAGGAACAAGAAAACCACCAGCACAGAGAGACAGATCATAATCACGCCAAAGATCAGAAGATATTCTTCCAGTAGAGCCCTCTTCTTGCGTCGATCGTACAAACCAACCAACCAGGAGACAAACAGGTAAAGAAAATTAAAACTCAGCAGAGCCAAAACATATTTCATCCAGAAAGAGAGCGGCGGTTGTTTGGCGATATCGCCATAATAGCCTCTAAAAACAAAAGCAAACACAGCTGAAAGGTTAACGATCAACAGATCAAAGATGAGCCTGGAATTCCCAATTTTCCCTCCTACAATGCTCATATCAATCAGTCAACCCTGTTTTCCGTAAAACAAATATTGTTTCTCCCTTCAATTCGTTCTTATATAAGAGCTCGATCTCAAAGGCAAACATTTTGGATAGCCGCAAAAACAAATCCAGCATAGTAGTTTGATCCCAAACATGATAGTGGATGTTAAAATCTGTGTCCATATATTTATCCACCTGTCTTTGCTCCGCCACTTCATCATCGATTTTACAGACGTTTTTCACAAAATCCTCAAAATGGTCTTTTCGAGACCAGGCCGGCCCCTCATGAAAATCTCGCATTAAGTGTTCAAAGGTGGTCAATTGGCGGGCGGAGTCAAAAGTACATCTTTTGTCCGGAATGGCTAAATACAAGACCCCTTCGACTTTTAGTACCCGCAACATATTTTTTATTGCCTCAATGGGGTTTTGACAATGTTCGACAAAATGATTGGCAATAACAAAGTCTTGAGTAGCCTCTTTAATGGTCATGAGCCTTTCGCCATCGTCTATTATGTCCACATTTACTAATTTTCTCGAATTGAATTCCGGATAAGTCCGCCTAAGATCGGGCAGCGACATCCTATCCACATACTTCACTTTAGCTGACCCAGGAACCCTTAAGGGGTCATGTAATGCGCCTATCTCAACCCCGCTTCCACGGATATACATATTCGCGATGGTAACCCGATCAATACTAGTGAACATTTTAAGCAATTTTTTAATTTTATTTATCAGATCTTTACTGTGGTTTACTATGTCTATCATCTTCTGTTCCTTTGCGGATGCTTTGACGCCCAAGGCCCTGGCCAAGACAAGTCATCAATCCTGCCAGTTTCTTTTCCAACCGCGAGCCCAGATCACGGCTCGCTTAACCAGGCGGACAAAGGGGCCCGGAGCCGGGATCGCCGCCAGAGCCCATAGGAGCCATTTTGGCACATTTGTCACATAAGGGAAATAGCGGGAATATTGGCGGTACAATTTAAGGTCATAATTCCCCATCCCCCACAACACCAAAAAACCGGTAAAAGTGAACAAGCGGCTTTTGAGCCCATGGTCCTTGATACATTTATATTTAACCTCTTCTAGGTAACTTGCCGGCAGGGACATTATTAGTTGATACCATTGCCTGGCAAATGGCTCGAACGCGATGGAAACCCACGTGCTTAGCTCCTCCCCCGCCAGGTAGAACAATGCTTCATCCCGCCAGAGTATGCTAAATTTCTTCCCGGCGATATAGCCCATTATTACTCCGGGTTGGATAAAAGAAGTGTCGGTATACTTCTCAAAATCACCGGCCTTAACTAATTTTTCGCTCCAGACCACCGAGCCGAGCATGGTTATATGCCAGCCCAGGTCAGCGAGAAATTCGTTTTGCTCGCTATACACTCGCTCGCCAGCAACGTCTTTAACTCGTTTATTGATCCCCCGCGCCGCTCCCCCGACCGAGGAATTAACCACCAGCGCATCGGGATCATTAGCTTGAAGGTTGGCCAGCAATTTCCCCAACGCCCCCGGCAGCAACCGCGCCTTATCATTGAGCAACCAGCGGAATTTTGTTTTGGGCAACTGTAAAGCTACAATAAAATTGCGGTCGACAAGATTGGCTTTATTCCTGGAATAAAAAATGAACGAGTAATCTTTCCGGCAATTGGCTACGATCTCCGCCGTATTATCGGTCGAGGCGTTATCTGAGACATAGATCGGGATCTCGTGTTCTCGAACTTCAGAGATCAGATTGGCCAGGCAAGCGCCCAGCATTTTTGCCCGGTTGTAGGTGGGAATGCAAATAGACAAAAGATCGTTCATGAGTAGTCCAGCTATTATCGCCTTAAAAGTTTATTAGCTCTTTTTCGATCACCAGCGGCCGCTTCAATACCTGCGTATGGATCGCGCCAACGTATTCGCCAATAATGCCGATAAAGAAGAGCTGAACGGCCGAAAAGAAGAACAAGCCAATGACCAGCGGCGCTATGCCGACCGAAAAACTGTTCCAAAAGATCAATTTATAGATCAGGTACCCCAAAGCAAATAATGCGCTTAGAAACGCGACGAGGAACCCCAACATTGTCGCCAACCGCAGGGGGACCTTGGAATGGTTGGTTATCCCCAACATTGCCATGTCATACAGAGAATAAAAGTTATTCTTGGTCTTTCCCCGCTGGCGCGCCGGCTGAGTATATTCAATTTTCGCGATGTCAAAACCAATGTCGGCGATCAGTCCGCGAAAATACGGGTACGGGTCGTCGATCTGCCGCAGGATATCCACCACCCGCTTATCATACAGGCCAAAACCGGTAAAGCCCCTGATCTGTGCCACCTCTGAAAGCGCCGCATCAATGCGGTAGAAAAGCTTGCGGACCGCAAACATCCAACGGGACTCCTGGCTCCCCTTTTTCACTCCGACGACTATCTTATAGCCCGCTTCCCACTTTTTCAGGAAATCAGCGATCATCGCTGGCGGATCCTGCAGATCGGCCACAATGGAAATGACAGCATCACCTTTGGCCTGCAACAAGCCGTGGAATGGCGAACGGATATGGCCAAAATTGCGGGCGTTAACGATTACCTTAACGTTCTTATCCCGACTGGCAAGATCCCTGAGGATCGGGACGGTTCGGTCCTTTGACGCGTTATCGATAAAGATATGCTCGTAGTTATATCCAGGCAGTCTACTAAAAACATCTTTGACCTGTCTGCTTAATTCCTCAACGTTCTCTTCCTCGTTATAACAAGGAGTAACTATGCTGATCAGTTTCATTTCCCGCCTCCTTTATCGGATTCGAGTCCACCAGCCAACAAATGTCAATTATTTCGGTCACCTTCTTATGATTCTCCTGGATCTGACAGGTGATCTGACGGCCTGATGGCGGAACGGCTATTACGACCACTCGAATATCCTCCTCGTCCAGGACAGCCGGCTGATAGATCTTCTTGCCATGCAAAGCCATTTCGGTCTTACTCTCGGAAATATCGATCGCGAACACCCTGGGATCGTTAAGGACTTTCGATCGCCTGAACAGATCCATAATGGTCAGGGTCATCCCCCAAACAGCTACTTTATGATATTTATCTAAAAGCAAGGAGATATTCTTTTCGATATTTTGCCGCAGAACGTCAGGACAAGGTATGTCATATTTTTGGCCGCAGTTACTACAATAAATATAGTCATTGGCAAATAGTTTGACATTTTCCCATGCATTTTTGTGCTGACAATTCGAACAAACACCAGTTATCGTCTCCCGGCCCAATTTCGGATCCACCCATTGCAGCTCAACAGAATTGAGCGAATTAGTTAAGCTTTCCGCCTCAGACAAATGCCGTGCAACTTCGGAAAACTCAAGATCATTCATTTTAGAGATGTTAACTTGTGGGCAGCCATCCTTAAGATACTTCACCTTATCCTTGATCATCCCGTTTTCACAAGCATATTGATATATAAATGAGCCAGGAAAAGGCTTGATCAGCGTCAAATGGATATTATATTGAGGATGTTCTCGCCACCATTTTAAGGTATTGTTCGCAGTGTCGAGTGTTTCAGCTATGTCGCCAAAAATAAAACATCCATTAAGGACTATCCCAACTTCGGTCACCATTTTAAGCACTTTTTCGATCATTTCGACCGTAATACCCTTGCGCATACTCTTCAGAATTTGATTGTCGGCACTTTCTAGGCCAAGAAACATAACATCTAGTCCGCTCCCTTTCAGTGTTTCGAGTAACTCCGGATTGATCATATTGATCCTAAATGACGAGAACCAATGAATATTATATTTTTTAATGCGGACGCAAAACTCCTTAACTCGACCAACATCCGCCGCGAACAACTCATCAACCATATTAATATATTCGATATTGTAGCGAGCAACCAAGTAATCAAGCTCCGCGAAGAAATCGTCCCAAGATCTTTGGCGGTATTTACTGCCATTGGTATGGAAACAAAATGTACATTTATATGGGCAAGACCGACTCCCCACCATGCAGATCATCCGTTTCTTGCTAACCCCGGCAAAATAAGCCGGCGGAGCCTCAAGATACTTGTCGACGTCAAATCCAGCATAATCTGGCCAGGGGATCGTATCCAGGTTCTCGATCTCTTTACGTCGATCTGTCGTTATATAACCCGTGCCGTCTTTGTAGACCAGGCCAGCAACAACAGATAAATCTCCTCCGCTCTCTAAGGTTCGAGCCAATTCACACATCGTTACTTCACCCTCACCAATAACTCCGTAATCCACATGCGCCAATGCCTCCATGGCCGTTTCAGGGTCAGCAGAAATGATCCCGCCGCCAACGACAGTTATGATATCGCTTTTCGCTCTTTTAGCTGATTCAATCACGCTCTGAACAATATGGAACTGCGGAGAAAGCCCCCCCGTAGCAACCACCTGGATATTGTTTTCTTCTATCACGCGCTTAATTACGCTGTAATCATCGGCCTCATGATGGTTCAAATTCAAAGTAAAGACATTAAAACCAGCTTTTTTCATGCTCGAGGATATATAGGCGATTCCAAGAGTGAAAACATAGCCATCGCCATAGTTCTGGACCAGGCGGGGCATAATTAGCAAATAATTGAGTTTCCGCTTCTGCCCGTTATTCATTTTCTTTTTTCCCCGGATCATTATCATAAATATTTTCTATACATTTCATGCACCGGGATCAGATCTTTAGGGCCGATGTCATGCCACGCCCATTCCCCCGGCTTGGCCTGTCCGCTGACATATTGTAATTTGCTATTGAGCGGGCTGGTCAAGGCACACTCATACAACAGAGATATAAAATGGCTGCGGTCCCGTTTCTCAGGAATGATAACTTCATTTACGGCCAGGGGTTCTGACTTAAAGGTTATCTTCGCTCCTAGCTCGCTCAGAGCGACCGCTTTGAGTCGCTCCGCTATAGTTTCTTTGAACCTAATTATCCCCCCTGGTATATGCCAACCAACATATCGTCCGCCATCATCCCTCCAAGTTAGTAAGGTTTGGTTGCTTTTGTTTTTTATCAGCAGATCAACATTGATCATTGGGGTTAACCTGGTCAAGAAAAGGAATATATCATCTGGCAAGCCAGCTGAAGGGGTCTTGATCGTAGCTTCCAAAGAAGCTATCTCCTTCATATTATTCAATTTTAGCTCCTAGATTGGGGTTTTAAGCAAATCCGCATATTTACGCCATAAGGGTTTTTCCGCCGTGATTCGTTTTGCCATCAGCAAATAAGCTGCCGCTTGTTCAGCATCGCCAAGCTTATCATAACATTGAGCGGCGTAGTAATATGCTAGCGCGTGGTCGCGGGCAGCCCTAATTGCGTTCTCAAACCCTTTCAAGGCAATTTTATAGTCGCCCAGGCGAAAATCACTATTATGCGCAAAATTCAAGTCGAGGTTCATTATATAAGCGGCTTCTTGAATTTCATCAACAGTAAAGTCCTCCGTCTCGACTATCGCTTGTTTATAATCACACTCCATATAATCCCCTCTGATATAATCATTCTTAAGACAGATATCAAGCATTTCGCTGCCAACCAATGGGGTCGCCACATTTATTCTAAACCAATTGGCATATATTGATCGCAAAAATACTTTGGCCTCAGCTATGTCCTGCTTCGTCTCCCCAGGAACCCCGATCAGAATATTTACATCAGTATAAATGCCCAAAGCCCGACAATCATCAGTTACCTGTTTAACTATCTTCAGGTCGAGCGGCTTGTGCATCAATTCCTTGAGAACACGGTCACTACCCGATTCGATGGCCAATACGAGCTGATTGACCCCAACCCCTTTCAGTGCTTCCAATAATTCCCGGTCAAGGGCGTATAACGCAAGTGAATTTGGAAAAAAAGCGGTCAACCCAAACTGCTTAAGCATACCGATGATCGCCAGCGCTCTTTTCTTGCTTGATAGAAATTGGTCATCCTGGAAGATAATAGTTTTAGCCTGATATTCATCTTTGAGTCGTTTCAAATCATTCCTGACTCGTTCGAGGCTGTAATATCGCATCCTTCTGCCATGCACCGTATGTGAAGCGCAGAAACAACAACGATGCGGGCAACCCCTGGAGGTCATCACCGGGATATTTTGGTTCCGATCATCAATCGTCGGATAAGCGGCAATGGTGGCATTCAGCCTATATTCCTCAATCTTCAAAATATCGTAATCCAGAAAAGGTATTTCATCAAGATTGTCAATAAAATCATATTTAAAAGGTTGTGCGGCGGCGATCTTTCTTCGGGTTATCCATGAATCATTATTTTCAAGATAATCAATTTTATCTGCCGCCCGCACCAGCCCAAGCAGCGGCTTCTCTCCTTCGCCAAAACATAAAGCGTCAAAGCTGCTTGTTTCCTTAAATATTTCATTATACATATTTGTCGGGATCCCACCACCGGCGACAATTATGGCCTTAGGGAAGGCTTGACGACAGCTCCGGGCGATATCAAGCGTATTCGTGTAAGAGGGCGAAAACAAAGCTGAAATGCAGATCAGGTCCGGGTTATACGCCAACAATTGGGGCTGAAGAAAGAACCGATCAAAGAAACCGGTGAACGAGCTAGCGCCAATATCGTCAATTTGGTTCAAAACAACATTAAAATCCACTAGTTCAGCTTGTGTTAGGCCATTCTCTTTAATATATGCACTTAAAGACAAAATACCCAAAGGCATATCCGTTACAATAGCTCCATAATCTCCCGAGTTCTTATGAACGGACTTGACATTCTTGGCTGGATTAACAAACCCTTCATAACTAATATTCGGCGGCACGACGAATAAAACCTTGGTTTTTGATCTAGCTTGCACTACGCGTTCCTTTTCGACTAATAATATATTCGGCTTCTTGAGTAATGGCAGCCAAAGAGCTGAAACGCGGTCGGAATCCGAGTTTTGCCGCCGAATCATATTTAGAGCAGTAAATGTTCTTTTGGCCGGTCGCGCTTAAATGGCCTATCGAACCGCTGATCTTATAACGCAAGCCGTATTCATCTGAAAAGTACTTAAGTATCTCTTGCTTTGAGACAGGCTTAGCGCTATTCACATCCAGGGCGGCATTAACCCGCCCGGCTTTAATACATGTTTGAACGAGGGCAAAAAAGTCGTCCGGATGGATATAATCACGGACAATATTCATTCGATCGGTCAGGAAGACTCTTTTTTGCTTCAGACAGCTGATCAGTTCCGTGATGAAATAACCCTCCTGCAGGTCGATGTAACGGCTGAAATAAGCGAATAAGCGCAGATCAATGATCCTCAGTTTACTCAAGGCCCGATGTTTCGCTTCGGCATTAATCCTGACGACCGAATAATAATCCTCTCGGCCCAAATGATTCACGGACAGGCTGATCCTGGCGTTTTCTCCGGCCGGCGCGGCCAGCGATCGCCCATAGACCATGCCGCTGCTTAAATTAAGATAAAGACACTGCCGGTGCTGCAACAGATAATCAATGACTAAATTATCATACTTCTCGGTCACCAGAAAATACTTACTATAATCGCCCTTAAGCTTCCTAGCGGTGCCGACGCCGACACAATTGATCACAACGTCATGCTCCCCCGCCATAAAGCGATCGTACCCCGTCATGATCTTAATGCGTTTCAGACCGGGCGCTTCAATATTCGCACTTAGGGATAGCCTGACCTTTTCCGGGGAATTAGTAAAAAGGCATAAATGATTATTACTTTGTTGGCCAAACCTCGCGATCAGCCCTTGGGCAATATGTGAGGAAGCACCCAAAATTGCGATCCGGCATTTCTTCATAATATTAGCCTTATATGATCTCTAATGTTGCTTTCTTGATCAGCGCGATAGCCGGTTTCGGTTTAAGATCCAGCTCCGCAATGCGCTTCAGCACTTCGTTGTACTGCCAACCAACGATTATCACGATCGCCTCGACCGGCTGAGCCACCAGCTGCTCCGGCGGCACGATGTACTTATGAGTGGCCGGCGTGTAAAAATGCTGCTTGGCCTTAAAAGAATCAACGATATAGGGTATCTTGGCCAAGCTTTTCATCATGGTCAGCATCATCAGTGTTTGGTGCCCTGCCCCCCAGATCGTGGCGGTCTTATGCTTGCCAACAAATTCGTCAATATCGCCGATCAGTTGTTCCTGGTGCTCGATAAAAGGGGCGGCCATTACGGGAGGCCGTTTCTTGACCACGGCCGATAAGCTGGCCCCCTCCCAGATCTCCTCTATCCGCAGGACATCGAAGCCGCTAGCTTCACAGATAAAGCGCAGCGTTTGTCTAGTAAAGTAAAACAAATGATCAATTACAAATTCGCCAAAAATACGGTCACGGATGATCTCATCAAAATTAGGGACTTCGATTATCCCTACCCCGGGATCATCCAGGTTATTGCGGATCTGGGCCAAGGTCGCCTTCGGGTCAGGGAAATGCTCCAGATAGTTGAACATCGTAAAAGCATTATATTTGTCGGGTTCCGGTTCTCTCACAATGTGCTTAATGCGCTTGTCCTGCAACTGGAATTCCTTGATAAACTCATCACGTTGTTTTTGCCTGAAGGGGTCCAAATTCCAAGAGGGTGACCTGATCGCGTGGGAGTAATAGGAGACTGGGCTGGCCGGTATCTGGACGGTTCCGCAGCCCGAACATTGCAGGATCGTCAATGGGATCCCCTGATCATCGGCCATTGTTTTAACATCCGGGAAATATTGAGCTGATTTTGGCATGTTTTTGTAGATAAGAAGGGCCTCCAGACTTCCTCCGCAAATTTTGCATTTTTCCATAGATGAAACCTCCACTATTTTTCCTGCCAATTATTTTGATATTTTTCTGGCCGCATAAGCCTTTCGTCCTCGTTGAACGGCTGGCTGGTCTTATCTTCCTCGGTAAACACCTCGGCACAGGGGACCGGCAGCGGCTTGTTGTAGATCCGGCCGACCACATATTTATCAATAAACTGCCTGTCTTCGGCGATCGGGCAAGTCTCAACATACTCGCCAAAATATTTAATATCCATTCCTCTTTTAATAATATCTCTAAGCGGTTCTTTAAAGACATTACCGATCGAAGTGTGAATATAGGGACAAGGCAGAACGTCGCCGTACTGAGTGACGGAGATCATCCCTTTAACCCCAATACATCCCATATTAAGCCCATAGGCGGGGGTCAGATGGGTGCAAAGGTTATTATTTTTCTCCAATTCTCTCATGTAGGCAAGATCCGCTTTATCGACCAGTTCTTCAAAGTGGCCTTCCCAGGATCCTACCGGTTTGGCATAAGTAACAAAGACGTTGATGCCCCGAGCGTTGAAATATTTTACAAATTCAAGGAATTCTTGAGAGTGCAGCCTGGTTTTAGTGACCACGGTCTGGATAAAGATATCCAGACCGGCAGCCAGTGAAGCGTCAATCGCCTTCATCGCCCGCTCGTGTGAGCCCTTGGCGTTCCGGAAAGCGTCATGCTCGGCAGGATCAAGGCTGTCAATACTCAGCTGGATACGGTCAATCCCGATGCTTCTTAGGTGTTTCGCCCGCTCCTCATCTAGGAACCAGCCATTGGTATCAACATTGATGTAGAACTTTTGCGGATCTATCGCCGCCACCAGCTCATCAAAATCTTTCAGGATCAGCGGCTCGCCTCCGGTGATCACGAAGCGGGCTAAGCCCAGTTCGTCCGCCTGGCTAGATAACGACCGCACATCATCCATGGTAAACATCCGTTTATCTGTTTTTCCCTGGAACCGTTTAACCGAACAATGTTCGCAGCGTAAATTGCAGGCGTAATTGTACTGGAACTGGATGATCGCGATACTTTCGCCCTTTTTAAGCTTTTCACCGAATTTGAGGATCTTCTCGAAAACATAAGGTTTCCGGTCTTTCAGCTTGTTCCTTTTGTTATCTTCGCCCAACCTCGTTTCTTTTTCAACCATTTTACCCCTCCCACGCAATTATCATATTATCAGCAAATTCCTCTCGCGGCAAGAATGGATAAAGGTCTTCGAACGGCCGGGAAGCGATTGTTCCATCCGGTTTTACATAGGACGACATCCGCGGCATTGTTTCCTGTTTTGGATCGATCATCAATTCACAGATAATCGGACCGGTGCTGTTTAAGACCTTGCGCAGCTGGCTTTTCAAGCCCTTTTGGGTCACGATACGAACACTTTTGATCCTATAGGCTGCCGCTATCCGGCAAGAATCCGGCAGGGTCAAACCGCTGGCCGGATCGGAACAGACCAGATGGCCGGCAAAGAAACGCTTTTGCGTCGCCTGGATGGACGCGTAACCGTTATTGTTTAAGACAAAGATCTTTAACGGCAACTTTAACCGGGCGACTGTTTCCAGCTCCTGGATCGTCAACTGCAGTCCGCCATCGCCAATAATCACGCTCGTTCTCTTCCTCCCGCTGGCCAAGCAAGCGCCGATCCCCGCCGGCAGGCCAAATCCCATCGAACCGAGCCCGGGAGTATTTAAGACCCTTAAACCAGGCTTGATCCTGATCGCCTGCTGGGTCACTTCGGCCGCGCTGCCTGAACTATCCGGAACCAGCACATCTTTCCCAGTCAGCAATTCTGATAGTGTGTCGATGAAGGCGTAAGTACTGATTCTCCCCTTCTGCTTCAACTGCCGCGCGGTCACGACCGGATAACGCTTTTTCCAGGCCAGGCATTGCCGCAACCACTGCTTATGTTGATCGTTCGGACCGAACGGTCGCTGTTTTAACAACGCGCTAATAAACACTTTGGCGTCAGCCACGATCGGCAGCCCGACCCTGGTCTTAAGCTTGCCTATCTCCGTTGGATCAATATCAACGATCACTTTCTTCGCTTCCCGGGCAAAGTTCTGGTGATCAAAACCGATCTGGCCAAAATCAAGCCGGGCACCGATAGTGATGATCAGGTCGGCATTCTGCTGAGCGAAATTAGCCCCTCTCTGGCCGATCGCGCCAGGCCGCCCGCAAAATAACCGATACGTTTCGGGGAGCAGGTCATCGGCCCGCCAGGTGGTCAAGACCGGGATATTCAACCGTTCGATCAAACGAAGGAACTCTCTTTGTGCTCCGGCCAGCCTTATTCCATTGCCGGCCAAAATGACCGGTCTTTCAGCCTGGGCGATCAATTTAATAACTTTTTTTATCTTACGTTCATTGATCGTCGCTGTTCGCTCCTTTGGTTTGAAACCTTTGAGTTTCTTCTCGTCGATCATCGCTGCTTGAACATCGAGCGGGACCGTCAGCCAGACCGGTCCGGGACGGCCGCTTTTTGCCAAATAAAGCGCTTTCTCCAGATGATAACGGATCGTTAACGGGTCCATGACCGTCACCGCGTACTTGGTGATCGGTTTAACGATCGGAACGATATCGACCTCCTGCACGCCCATTTGCCTGACCACGCTCTCGCCTATCATGTCTGCTCGTTTGACCTGCCCTGACAGGACCAGGATCGGGGTGGAATCGATCCAGGAAGCGGTCACACCGGTGATCGCATTGGTGCTTCCCGGCCCGGTCGTCACCAGGGCAACCCCCAGGTTCCCGGTGTACTGGGAATAGGCATCAGCGGCAATAACCGAGGCCTGTTCATGCAGATTGCAGACCGGTTTAAGTTTTTTGTTCTTCCCCAGCGAATCGACCAGATGCATACAACCGCCGCCCGGCAAAAGAAAGACATGCCCGACCTTCTGCTTTGCAACAAATTTCATGACATAATCGGCCAGCTTGATCATTATTTACTAACCTCAGAAACCGCTACCAGGAGTTGGCTGACCGTCAGTTTTGACTTGTTCCACGGCCGAGGGAACGTTAAGGTTTTTACTCCGGCCTTTTCCGCCGCTTCGATATTTTCGATCGTATCATCGATCAACAGGTCGGCTTTGCCGAAATAGGTCAAATAGGTCCCCTTATTCTCATCGTAAACCGGCGGGTGCTCCCCCGCCCGGTAGGACGGGATAAAGTGAAAGGACCTGATCCATTGGCCGTAATGCTTCAGCGCCCAGGCGGCCGAGACGTGAGAGACCGCGACCGGAACCCGGGTCAGCGCGACATGCCGGCACTTGGCCCCGTACGTAACAAACCAATCGAGAACCTCCCGGTTCGGCGTCAACCGGTCATAAAGCCCGCTAAACCGAAAATCGTCAAGCGAAGCCAGATATTCTTCTTTAGACACTCCGAAAAGCTCATGGGGCGGATTGATATTAATGGCGTTATACTCCGTTTTGGTGCCGGGATGTTTAGCTCGCCAAAACTCTTCGAACCAAACCCGCATCAGGTCATTGAGCACGTCATCAACATCCCAAACGATAGTTTTCATACAGCTCCTATTGAACCGGTTTAGTCAGCCAATCCGACCAGAAAGTCATCGCGGTTTTCCGGTCCTTATTATTAACCACGGCCTGGTCCTCATAAAAAGAATCATTCTTGTAATGCGTGGTCGAAACTTCTTCGAAAACACACCCTGTTTTGGAGGAGAAAGAATGGTTCACCTGCCGCTCGACCGTCAGCATATCGCCGGCGTTCATGATCTTTTCTTCACCGCCGATATTAACCTCCATGTCGCCATAAAGGAGTTGGAAGGTTTCTTCTTTCTTCTCGTGAAAATGAAAAGGGTGTTTCTGTCCGGGAAGAAGAATGATCAATTTCTTGCAATATTCCCGGTTGATGCAATTAAGAATAGCCGCCCCCCACTCCTCGTATCTTTCGATCCCGTAATGGTGAGAAAGCTCCAGTTCGATCCGGTTAGGCAAAGCGATATGGCTCTTCAGGATGATCCCTTTCAACTCCTGGATTATTTTCAGGACCTTGGCTCGCAGATTCTTGACCTTGATCTCCGGCCAATTGACCGCTTCATTAACTTTTAGCGCCTTGCTCACCGTATATTCGGTATATTTGGAAAGATCATTGGCGACCATTTGCTCCGCGCCGCAGGGAATAGCGAAAAAGATCTTATCCCGCGATATTTTATCACCGGGCTTTAGTTCCTCTTTGGCAAATACCCCTCTTTTCAGCCCGCGCAGATCACTCCGTTCTTTGGCCGTGATCGGATAACGCTCCCCAACTACTCCGCTCATTTGGTAAGCTGCTTGCGCCGAGTGTAGCCAGGCATCGATCTGCGCCGGAGTCGAAGAATAGGCGTTGATCGGGTATTTTTCAGAGGCAATAGCAACATGGCGCTCCAAGACCTGCGCCCCCTTCCCGATAGCGATCTTAACAGCCTCAAAATTGTCCGGCTCTTCATGGGTAGAAAATCCGATCCTTATCTCCGGATACCGTTTCTTCAGCACATCCAGCTGGTTAAGTTGCAGGTTCTCTCTTTTGGTCGGATATTCACCAACGCAATGCATCAGGCAGAGTTGTTTATTCCGGTGCTCGAAAAAGGCGACAACCTGATCGATCTCTTCCAATGTCGCACTGGCGGTAGACGCGATGATCGGCCGGTCGGTTTGGGCGATCTTTTCCAGCAATGGCCAGTCCGTAAAAGAACAGCTGGCGATCTTGATGATCGCGTATTGATGTTTAATAGTTTTATCGACCGACACCTCATCAAAAGGAGTGCAAATGGCCGTCAACCCCTGGCCTACTACTTCATTTTTTAGTTTTACAAAATCATCCTCGCTAAGCGCGGTATCTGAAAATCGTTTAACATATTTAATGTCCGCCCGGCCCTGATAGTCCGGATGGATAAAGGTCCCCAGGTCACGGTACTGGAATTTAAAAGCAAAATTGAACGGGTATTTTTTCGCGACCGCCGCGATCTCTTGGATGATCTTCAGCCCATGGTTAACATCGCCGGAATGGTTGTTGGCCATTTCAAAAATAAATAACTTTTCAAATATCTCTTTGTTCATTTTAATATCTCCATATAGTTATCCCCCGTTACCAAGCCATTTTCCACCTTTATCCGGCCCAATACGCCTTATTAATTTCTGCTTTTTTAAATTAGAGAGATGCTTCTTAACCGCCCGTTCACTAATACCAAGCTCCAGTGCCAATCTACTAATTGTAATTTCAGGGTTGGCTTTTATCAATTGAATAATTTTCTGGGTACTTTTCTGGGTACTTTTCTGGGTACTTTTCTGGGTACTTTTCTGGGTACTTTTCTGGGTGTGATACACCAGATCAACCTTAAAATAATTGCCAATTTCTTCTAAACGCATAACCAGGCCTGGAAAAGCCTTTAGTACTTTCCTGATCCTGACCAAGCCTGTCCCATATTTTTCAATCTCCCCCAGAAGATAAAACATTTCCGCTAACAGTTTGTTGCGTAAAGAAGAAACATAATCATCGCGTTTAAGGTCTTGAACAGTTAACCCTCCGTACAATTTGCCGGGGTTGGAAAATGATATTTTGTGGTCAAATATTTTGATCACGCTATCCGACGAATTACGATAATCACGGTGCACAACACAATTAAGCAGTAATTCCCTGATCGCTTCCAGGGGATATTGCCACTTTTCTTTTCTTTGGAGTTCAGCACCGATCTCAAAGGAAAGGTTGATATGCTTTTTGATAAAAATCATCGCTTCGGCCAAGGCTTCGGGTAGCGGCTTTTTAATTATGAGATCATCGATAATAATATCGGCCGATTTAAAACGGCCCAAATGGAGGGCAACTTCATCGTTCCCAAACAGCAACCAGGCCGCTAAAGTTGGCTTATTTCCCCGGATCAATTTCAACTTGATCAAATCACCCAGCCAGTCACCCTGAAGATTATACCGGCCTTTCGATCTGATCAGAGCCAAAAATTGCTCGACCAGTTTGGGATCCAAAGCGGCAACGTCAAGCTCAATGGGCTGGGCATCAAAAGACCTATTAAGGCTTTGCTCTTGGAGCTCGGTAATTTCTTCCAGCGTTAATATGTGATTGCTATTCAAAACCCGCTTATAATAACGATTTTTATAGGCTACCGGTTTAACGGGGAATTCTTTAATATCTAAAACCATGATCGTCCTGGCTTTGACAATGACGGCTTCAAGGTTAGGAAACAATTGGGGGTAAGTCGCCTGTTTAATTTTATTGACGTATTCGGCCATTGTTTCCCGACCAATGGAAACTCCCTTAACCACTCCTTTATTGGCCACCCCAATTAACACTTTACCGCCATGAGTATTAGCAAAAGCCACCAGCGTTTCGATGGCCGCGTCATCAAATTTTTCCTTGAATTCAACCTGCCGGCCCTCACCCTGTTTAATTAGTTTTTCCAGGTCATTTTCATTCATTAAATACTCTCCGTATAGCCGTCTTTGGTCGCTACCGTATTCCGGTGGATCCTTCTGGCCGCTTGTTCCGCCTCGCCCCTTTCTTTGATCGTCCGATAGAGCGCCGCGTCAAAATGGACCAGGAGAAGCCGGTCTGCCTTGACCTTGTTGGCTAGTTTGGCCGCCGTCAACGGGTTCAGATGCGGCCACGCCAGGCTAGTCTGCCCGGCCTTAAAAGCGCATTCAGTGATCAAGAGAGCGGCTCCTTGCGCCAGCTTAAGAGCATTATCGCACGGTCCGGTATCCGGAACATAACTGATGATCTTCCCACCCAGCTTAAAACGAAAGCCGTAACAACTCGAAACATGATCTAGTTTCAGGGCTGATTCAAGGAAGGGGCACACTCGGCGCGAACCGAGCTCCCTGACCTTAACCTTGGTCTTCAGGTCTTTCAACGCCAGGGTGAACGGCTGCCGCACCAGCTGGGACAGTATCCGTTTTGTCCCTTTTTGGCCGACGATAGTCAGCCCTTGCTTAAAGCGGAACTTGGCCATGGTATGAAGGCCGATAAGATGATCAAGATGAAAATGACTTAAGAAAAGATAGATCGGCTTCTGCCGGTCTTTGATGTATTGGTCAAGCTTATAGAGGCCAGTCCCCGCGTCAAGCACGATATACGCCTCCGGCGCGTCGATCAAGACGCAGATCGTATTGCCAGTCTTCGTGTCATACCAGCCATTCGTTCCGAGAAATATGACTTTCATTAACGGACGAACTCCTTGATCTCCTGGACCATGAACTTAAGCATTTCTTTGGTCATTCCCGGATAAACCCCGACCCAGAAGGTCCGGTTCATGATCGTATCTGTATTAGTCAATTTCCCAACCATCCGGTAACCTTTCCGTTCACGCCTCATCTCGTCAAAACAAGGGTGCTTGATCATATTGCCAGCAAAGAGCATTCTCGTCTGGATCCCCTTCCCCTCCAGGTGGTTAACGATCTCCTCCCGGTTGAACCCGGCCTCTTCTCTGACGGTCAGCAGGAAGCCAAACCAGCTGGGTAACGAATGCCTGGCCGGTTCCGGCAGAATGAACTTGTCTTTCAGGTCGATCAGGCTATCTCTTAGATATCGCCAGTTCTTCTGTCGCGCCTTGATAAAACGCGGCAGTTTACCCAGCTGGGCGCAGCCGATCGCCGCCTGGAGGTCGGTCGCCTTCAGGTTATAGCCAAAGTGGGAATAAACATATTTATGGTCGTAACCGAACGGCAGTTCGCCAAACTGCTGGGCAAACCTTCGGCCACAGGTGTTGTCTTGCCCGGAGGGACACCAGCAATCTCGTCCCCAATCACGCATTGAATTAACGATCTTATTCAATAATGGGTTATTGGTGTAAACAGCTCCTCCCTCACCCATCGAAATATGGTGCGGCGGGTAAAAGCTCGAGGTGCCAATATCGCCAAATGTCCCGGTGTAACCCCACTGGCCATTCAGCTTATACCTTGAGCCAAGAGAATCGCAGTTGTCTTCGATCAACCAGAGCCGATGCCTGGCACAGAAGGCTTTGACCGCTTTGAGATCGAAAGGATTGCCCAGCGTGTGAGCGATCATGACCGCTTTCGTCCGACGGGACAGCGCTTTCTCCAACAGAGCAACATCAAGGTTGTATGAGGGTAAAGTTACATCAATAAAGACCGGCACTGCTCCGTATTGAATGATCGGCGCGATCGTCGTCGGGAAACCTGCCGCTACGGTTATAACTTCGTCCCCCTTGTGGACCTGCCTCGCCCCAAGCTTGGGCGAAGTTAGCGCCATAAAAGCCAGGAGATTGGCCGAAGAGCCGGAATTGACCAGGGAGCAATACTTGGTCCCGAGGAAATTTGCCAGCTTGTTCTCGAACTCGTCGGCATAGCGGCCGGCCGTCAACCAGAAATCGAGCGAAGCGTCGACCAGGTTGGCGATCTCGTGGCCATCAAAGACCCTGCCGGCGTAAGGGATCCTATCACCGGGCTTGAACACTTTTGTCTGGTGTTTAAATTTATAATGTTCAAGCGCCGCTTTGATCGTCTTCTGGCGCAGTTGTTTTTCTTTTTTATCCATTAGTATATTCCTCTATCTGGCCCAGACAAATCGCCCGCATTTGTTGACCTGCCTGATACGCTTTGGTCCAGTCAACGATCCTAGCCAACCCCAGCTCAAGGTCCCACTTTGGCCGCCATTTTAATTCTCGCTTGGCTTTCCCCGCGTCGAGCATTAAAAATCCGGTCTCATGGGGATGTCGCCCCTTATCTAGCGTGTAGCTTGCTCCATCTCCCCAGAGAGAACAAAGTTTATCGGCTAGCCACTCGACCGGTCTGGCATCTTTCTTTTCCGGCCCAAAATTCCAGGCGGCGTTATACTTGCCTGGGTGACAATAAAGTTTTTCTGCCAGGAGTAAATAACCATACAGCGGCTCCAGGACATACTGCCAGGGGCGGACTGCTTTAGGATTGCGAATGACCAGTTTCTTCCCCTTCAGGATAGAGCGGACAAAATCAGGGACTAATCTATCCGCCGCCCAATCCCCCCCGCCGATCACGTTCCCGGCTCTCGCTGTCGCGACTTTCATCCCATACGACCGTCGATAAGCTTGGGCCACTAATTCAGAGCAGGCTTTGCTGCTCGAGTAAGGATCGTACCCGCCTAAAGGATCCATTTCCTTGTACGCGTTACTCGTTACCTGCCTGCCGGCAGGCACGGCGCTATTCCCGTTACGATCCGCATAAACCTTATCCGTCGTCACATTAACGACCGCTTTCACGCTGGCACACTGCCTTGCCGCCTCGAGCACATTCACCGTCCCCATGACATTCGTTGAAAAAGTCTCGACAGGTACTTTATACGACTCCCGAACGATCGGCTGGGCCGCCAGATGGATCACGATCTCGGGGCGCGCCGCTTTCATCACCCTGGTCAATTTTGTCAGATCCCTGACATCCCCCTTAATAGAATTAACCAGCTGGCCGACACGACAAAGATCAAAAAGATTGGGCTCGGTCGGCGGCTTCAGCGCATAGCCGGTGACCTTTGCCCCCAACACCGTCAGCCAAAGAGATAGCCACGCCCCCTTAAAGCCGGTGTGTCCGGTTATGAATATTTCTTTGTTTAGCCAAAAACTCTTCTTCATTGTTAGGATTTCGGATTTAGGATTTTACCCCCACACCTTCCACGGTGCCTGGCCCGTTTGCCACAGGTTCTCCAACATGACCTTTTCCCGCATCGTGTCCATCGGCTGCCAGAAGCCGGCATGCTTATAGGCTCGAAGCTGGCCGGAACTGGAGAGTTCTTCCATAGGCTCCTTTTCCAGCGCCATTTTTTCACTCCCAATATGATCAATCACTTCCGGCTGGAAAACAAAATAACCGCCGTTGATCCAGGAATTTTCTCCCTCGGTCTTTTCCTGGAATTTGTCGACCTTACCGTCAGTGTGGATGCTCAATGAGCCAAAACGGCCGGACGGCCTAACGGCCGAAACAGTGGCCAGTTTACCGTGAGATTGATGGTATTTGAGCAGTTCCTTGATGTTAATATCAGAAACACCATCCCCGTAGGTCAGCATGAACGGCTCATTATTAAGGTATTTCTTGACCCGCTTGAGCCGGCCACCGGTCCCTGTTTCTAGCCCAGTATTAACCAAAGTTACCCGCCATGGTTCGGCATTTTGGCTGTGGGTCACTATTTTATTCCCTCCGGTAAAGTCAAAAGTAACATCAGCCTCATGAATAAAATAATTGGCAAAATATTCCTTGATCTGATATCCCTTATAGCCCAGACAGATCACAAAATCGTTAATACCGTGGAACGAATAGAGCTTCATAATGTGCCAGAGGATCGGTTTTTCCCCTATTTCGATCATCGGTTTCGGCCTGATTATCGATTCTTCACCTATTCTAGTCCCCAATCCTCCCGCCAAAATAACTGCCTTCATAACAACACCCCCGTTTAATTATATCCTATTTTCTTGCTATAATACTTACTAAATGAGCATTTCAAAGGCTATTCGATTTGCCCTGATCTTTTTCTGTCTCTCGCTCTTGTTTTCATATTTTTATAAGATCGACTCGGTCCCGTTTGTCCGCCTCGATGACGGAGAGTTGATGCAATTATCGGCAACATTTGCCACCTCTGGCCACCTGGGGAGCGAGATGATGGATACCGGCCATAATGAGCATCTCCATTATCACGTCCACCCTCCCTTTTATTATCTGGTCAACGGCCTGGTCTTTAAGCTGGCCGGGGTCGGCATCCTGCAATCACGCCTGGTCTCCCTCTTTTCTGCCCTGGCGATCATTCTCCTGACCTTTTTGCTCGCCGGCCACCTGCTCAAGCTCCCGCTTTCCCTCAACAATTTTCTCCTCCTGGCCGCTTTCTTTCTAAGCACGCCGCTCTTCTTCGTCCTCGCCCGCTCCAATCGTCCCGAAATGCTGACCCTGCTACTCGCTCTCTCGGCCATCCTCGCTTACACTTATTACCAGAAAACCAAGAAAACCATAATTTTAATGATCAGCGGCCTTTTAGCCGGCCTGGCCCTGACCACCCAAGCTTACGCCGCGTTCGTCATGCTCTTCCTGGTGCTCGCTCAATATCTTGACCGTCAGAGGAACTGGCGACTGATCGGCCTCTTTCTCGCCGCGTTCGCCTTGCCGTTGGCTATTTACCTGGCCTGGATCTCCCGCGATCTCTCTTCCTTCTATTATCAAACCGTTATTATTAGGCAGGCGGCCGATAAATTGAACCTGGTCGCCCTCCTCTCCCGCTACCGTGCCTTCTTCTCGTCGCTTGAGTCCATCGCCACCACGATTTGCTTCTGCGCCTCGTTCACCCTGGCTTGGGTCCTAAAACAAAAGAAGCAGGATAGATTGACCGCCCTGTTCCCCAGACCTTTGTTACTCGGAATACTTTGTTTTTTAGCGATCTTTCTCCTGATCCCCGTCCTGAACAAATATTATTATGTTGTCCTGCTCCCCTTCATCTATCTGTTTTTCGTCTATACGCTCAATAAGTATCGTCACTGGGCCTTCGTCGCGCTATTTTGTCTCTACCTTCTGACCAATCTCCTGGGCCTGGCCTTCTTCTGGCAGAAGTATCATGATTTCGATTACCCCGCCTATGGCCGCAGGATAATCGCGCAATTACCCCCTCCCGGCCAGTTCAGCGTCCTGGCCAGCCCCTCGCTATATCCGGCCCTCCGCAGTTATCAGTTTTACGCCTTCAACAACGGGTCGATCATCAAACCGGGACAAACCTATCAGGGACTCCAGAGCAGGCTCAAGCAACTTGGCGTCAAATATATCGTTTATCAGGAATATAATGACAAGTTATATGCCGAGCTAGAGTATCTCAACCGGTTCCTGCGGCACGATTGCCGTTTAATTGCCCAGGTCCAAGACCCCTACTATGGGAGCGAAGGGGTCAAAAGAAACAATTACCTCAAGATCTATATAGTTTTATAAATTGCCAGGGTCTGCCGGGCGCAGCGCTCCCACGAGAACTTTTTGGCCTGTTCCAGCCCGGCAAGGCTTAACCTGGCGGCCAGCGACTCGTCTTCCAGGACCGATTCGATCGCCTTGGCCAGCGCGTCAACGTCATCCGGCGGGACCAGCAAGCCGGCCTGGCCAACCACTTCCGGCAAAGAAGAAACATCCGTAGTGATCACTGGCGTCCCGCAAGCCATGGCCTCCAAAGGCGGCAGGCCAAATCCCTCATAAAGCGAGGGGAAAACAAAAAGCGTCGCCGCGTTATACAAGTATGGCAACTCGGCCCCCTGAACAGCCCCAAGGCAAATGATCTGGCCCAACCGGGAATATTCCCCGGTCAGCTCATCGGGCCCGCCGGTGACAACCAACGGGATAGCTACTCCGCCCTTTTGGGCCAATTTCGCCCAAGCCTCTAATAGCAACCTAAAATTCTTATGCTTTTTCCTTCCGCCGACAAAAAGAATAAATCTTTCCGGCAGACCTTTATCCTGTCTATATCCCCGCACCGCCGCGTCGGCCAAAGGCCGAAAGCCTTGACCCGCCGCCAAATGAACGACCCTGATCCTTTCCGGCTGTAAACCATAGAACCGCAATAGGTCACTTTTCGTCGCTGCCGAATCGGCCACGATCAGGTCGACCCGGTTCAGGGCGTTTTGCAGCAGCTTGAAATAGATCGCCTGCTTCAGCCCGTAATGTTCCGGAAAAACCAAATGGATCAGGTCATGGATGGTCACGACCGTGCGGCAATTCTGCAGCAAAGGTAGGACAAAAGAGGTCGCGTGGAAGAGGTCCGGCTTTATCTGGTTCAAAGCCCAGGGGAGCTCCAGCTGTTCCTGAAGGCTCAGCCAATCCGCGCTGATCCGCTTCAAGGAAAAGTTGGGCCAGCCGGCAACTCGGCTGGCCAGCTTATCCGAATTGACAATAAGACAGTATTCATTAACCTGATCCAGCGCGGCCAGCGCCCCGATCAATTCGGTGGTATAGCGGGCTATTCCAAAGCCTTCCTGTTCGGCCGGTCGTGCGTCGATCGCTATGCGCATGTTATTTATTACAACCCTGACCTTTAGCTTTTAATGCCGGATATTTTCACTTGTGGGTTGGCAAGATGAGGGGCCACCCAAGACAACAATCCGGTGATCATTTTTACCGGCCATCTTCGTGAATGCTTGTGCTCAACGAACAAATACTCGGTCCTGATATTTGTTAACTGCAAAGAGCTAAAATGATTTTGGAGATGCCAGCTGGTATACAGGGCGTAGTGCCGATCATCCGTCCCCCCGACCGATCTTTCTTCGTATCCCCCATAATGGGTTTTGGCGCCAAAATGGAAGGCCCAAAAAGAGGCGTTGTCGGTGATAACCGTCAGCTGGCCGCCCGGCTTAAGGACTCGGACCATTTCCCGCAGAACAAGGTTGGGATTTTTCAAATGCTCCAGCATATTCTCCGAATATACTTCATCGAACGATCCGTCAGCAAAGGGGAACGGCTCCGCCTCAACATTGCACTTAACCACGTCCCTTCTTTGGGGATAAAGATCGATAAAGTCCGTGCCAAAGGTTTGGTCGCCGCAACCCACGTTTAAGATCCTCATGACTTCACCACTTTTTTCAACCGACCGGCTAGTTTCTCTTTCAGCGAATAGAAGAACCCGGCCGGGTTACTAAGCAGTGTCGCCACCGCCAGCCTGGCGATCATCTGGTCATGAAGGTGCTCCAGCTCTTTGATGGTCAAGGCGTCTGTCCGAACAATAAATTTATTCGGAGAATATTCGTCATAACCGGCCACGGTCAACTGCCCCTGCCTAACAACGATCTCCTCAAATTCCGTGCCGGGCAAGGGGATGGCCGGAGAAAGCCCGCCGGAAAAAGGCTTGAGCTCTTTCCATAGTTTATAGGTGTCTTCGACCGTTTTTTTGTCTTCTCCGGGCAGGCCAATGATAAAGGAGGCCACCGTCTTCAGCCCGGCTTGATGAGTCAAGGTGAACGCCCGCTTTATTTCGGCGAGAGTTAACCCCTTCTTCATCTTGTTCAACATCTGTTGATTGCCGTTCTCCACTCCATAAAAGATCAGCCAGAAACCGGCTTTTTTCGCCATAGTTAATAGTTCTGCGTCGACCAGCCTCCGATTGGCCCTAAAAGGAGCTTTATAAACGATATCTTTATTCAAACCATTTTCCATTATCAGTCGGAAGATCTCCTCCGCCCATTTTCTGTCCAGATTAAAGGTATCATCCTGAAAAAAGATCTCTTTAACGCCATATCTTTGATGCAGCCAGATTATCTCCTTGATTATGGCGGCTGGTTTCCTATATCTCACGGAATCGCCAAAGACGGATTTATTGCAATAAACGCATTTGAACGGACATCCCCGGGAAGCCATAATGAACATGGTCGGACGAGCGCCTACTGGGTTGGCCCCCGTAAACCGAGCAAGATCGATGAGGTCCAGGTTGGGCAGAGGAAGAGCATCAAGATCCGCCAGCGGCCTCGGCTCATTCATTCTGACTTCGCCCTTGAATCGCCAACCGATCCCTTTGATCTCCTTCAGGTCCTGGCCTTCCACTATCTCCACAAAGGACTCTTCACCCTCCCCCACCACAACAATGTCCACGTCGGGAAACTCCTTAAGGACTTTCAACTTTAAAGCTGAAGGATGAGGGCCGCCGACTACGGTCAAGATATTCTTATCGACCTGCTTAACGATCCGGCATAGCTCTTGGGCTGACTTGGTCTGGAAAGTGCTCATGGTGATCCCCACGACCTGGGGTTGAAAGTCAGTGATAATATTAGTTATTTCCGCCGTTCCCACCTGATCAGCAAGCATATGGATGATCTTGACACTATGGCCACGATTGGCCAGGATGGTGCCGATCAAGATCAGCGCTCCGGAGGGATAGACCTCGGAGCGGGCGGAGCGATCATTGGACAAAGGGTTGATCAACAATATCTTTTTTGTCATCGGTAGCTGCTCCTTCATATTTTACCGGTTAGCTCTTTCACAAAGCCAAAAATAAACTTGCGCTCGATCACCAGCAGCAGGCTGGCGTAAGTCAGGATAAACCCTAGGCCAGCACCGGCCAGGGTCAAATTAACCGGTAGCGTCGCCAACAACCAGGTGCTCAACCAATAAACCATTACCGCCAGGGCGGCCAGCAGCCCGGGGAGAAAATACTCTGGCAGGAGATTGATCTTCATCACCCGTTGCGTTAAATACATTACCATTAAGAACGCGGCCAGCTCCGCAAAAATAGTGGCGACTGCGGCTCCAGCCATGCTAAAGGGTGGGATCAGGATAAAGTTTAAGATGATGTTAACTATTGCGCCCGCCCCGGTGGCCCACATAAAATCATAATAACGCCCGGCCGGGATCAAGATCAATACCCCATAGCAACTGCCCAGCGTGATCGGCACGAGCGTGCAGATCAAAAGCCGTATGGCGCTAACCGCCGGGGCATATTGTTGGCCAAAGGCCAGGCCAATGATCAACGGCGCGAGCAGATAGACCAGAAAAGAAAGTGGCACAAAAACCATGGCCGTTATTCGGGCAAATTTCTTGATAAACACTCTGGCGCCTTCAGGGTCATGGGTGATCCGGTGGCTCATGACCGGCATGGCGGTATTCTGCCAGATCCCAAATAAGCCGATACAGACAAAAAGGACCCGATAAGCCGCATTATAATAACCGACCACCTCCGGCCGGTCCATAAAACCGAGCATGATCGTGTCCAGGTTGCTATAGATCTGGACCAGAAAGATCGAAGCGCCGAGCGGCAGCGCCTGCCAGAAAAGGGGCCACCAGGTAGCCGGCGCGAGCGCCTTGATCTGCAACGGCATCTTTCGGCCAAAAAGGAAGATCAGGAAAACGATGGACGAAAACAAGCCACTGACCGCCAGGCTGAGCGGCGCCCTTAAGAGGTCCTGCGGCCCCTTCACCAGCCAAAAAGTCAAAAGCAAGGCGCCAGCACTGAAGATGATCTTCGCCAGCGGTATGTATTCCATAAGTTCAACCCCGGCAAAGACCCATTCGGTGTTAAGGGCGCGGTAAAAGATAAAGAGAAAAGTAGCCCCAATAAGTAGCCGTAGCTCACCGGTCATGGGGAGAACAAACAAAGTTGCGCAGGCTAAAACAAAGATGATCAAAGCAGTTATCGCCCTAACGAACAAGAGATTTAAAGCGATCCCCCCGGCCTGCGCTCGGTCCCGGGCGATCTCCCTTGTTCCCAGCAGTGAAAGCCCGTTGTCGACCAGCATCACCAGGTAAAGGACAAAAGCCTGGGCAAATTGGTATTGCCCAAAAGCCGACGCGCCGAGGACCCGGGCGACATAAACGATCAGGGCCAGATAGATCAAACCGTTCAGGCTATTGCCCAGGAACAGCCAAGACATATTCTTCGCAATTCGCTTGGTTACGCTTAGTTCCATGGTTACAACTCTACACCCCAATACGACCCACCCAATCGATTGGCAACATTAAGCGACCGGAAACCGTTGGCCCCGGGCTGATCATGGCTTAGCAAGATCAAGGCGTTTCTGTCTTTTATCGCGGCAATATCAGCGACCCGCTGATAATCGAAACCTTTTAACGCCAGCTCAATGATATCGGCCAGATCGTCGTTGCCGAGCACCACAAATTTTTTCTGGCCGTTGTTATACTCCTCCAGTACGATCTTGGCGATCTCTTCCTTAACTTGCTTGACCAGATCGACCGTCTTCAAAATATAGTTATATGACTTCTTCGTCTTTTCGGAGAAACCCTTCGGGGTGATCAGGTATTCCACTTTGCGGGGATTAAGATTAAGGGTCTTCAGCAGGCCGCGCTTGACCAGGCGCTTCAGTATCAGGTTGACCGCGCCAAGCGACAACTTGGTCCGGGCTGACAGCTCGCGCTGGGTCAGGTCTCGGCGCCGCGAGAGCTCTTCGATCACTTTATGTTCGTTATCGCCAACCATAATGTTCATCTATCGTTCAGCCAATGAACATTTTACCATTTGGGACGGGGTTGTCAAGAGGGATTTCTTCTTACTTTCGCAAAACGGCGCTTGCCGACCTTGAGCAGCTTCTCGCCGGCCAGAACGACGACCAATTTTTCATCTTTGACCGTCTCTCCGTCGATCGCCACCCCACCCTGCTGGACCAGGCGCTTAGCCTCGGCCTTGGACGAGGCCAGCTTGGCCGCGACCAGCAGATCGATAATGTTCAATTTATCTTTGCCGAGCGCCACGGTCTCGACATCCTGCGGCACTCCGCCTGACTTAAAGACCGAATTAAATTCCTGTTCGGCTTCGGCTGCCGCTTTTTCCGAATAAAACCTGGCAACCAGCGTCCTGCCCAGCCTCTGTTTAGCCTCCTTTGGATGCATGGCTTTAACTTCGGCCAGAGGAATGTCGGTTAATAGTTCGAAGTAGCGCAGCATCAGCGCGTCAGAAATAGACATTATTTTGCCAAATATTTCGGACGGCGGCTCGGTAATGCCAATATAATTACCCAGGGATTTGCTCATCTTCTGCACTCCGTCTGTTCCTTCCAGCATCGGGAGAGTTATTACTATCTGGGGTGCCTGGCCATACCGCTGCTGGAGAGTTCTGCCCATTAATAAATTGAACTTTTGGTCGGTGCCGCCGATCTCGATATCAGATTTTAAATGCACTGAATCGTAACCTTGCAAAAGCGGGTATAAAAACTCAAGTACGCTGATATCCGATTGTCCTTCAAATCTTTTTTTAAAATCCTTCCTTTCCAGCATGCGCGCAACAGTGTATTGCGAAGAAAGCTTAAAGATATCCATCAAGTTCATCTTTTCCAGCCAGGAAGAATTGTAAACAACCTTGGTTTTGTTCTGATCGAGTATCTTAAAGACCTGTTCCTGATAAGATTTTGCATTTTCGGCAATAACTTCGGGGGGAAGCTGCTTCCGCGTCTCCGATTTGCCGGTTGGGTCGCCTATCCTGGCTGTAAAGTCACCGATAATAAATACGACCGTATGCCCCAGGTCCTGCAACTGGCGCAATTTATGGAGGATAACAGTATGGCCGAGATGAATATCCGGTGCCGAGGGGTCAGCCCCCCATTTCACTTCAAGAGGCTTGCCCATCTTTAGCTTGGCAACTAATTCCTCTTCGGGAATTACCTCAACAACTCCGCGTTTAATAATATTCAACTGTTCTTCCGCGTTTTTCATTTTGCCCCCATCTCGGCCAGCACTTGCCGGATCACACTAACCGGGACGTCATTCCGGATGACGACTTTCCCCATTTTTTCCGGCAGGACAAAGTTGACCAGCCCGGCGCTCACCTTCTTGTCAATGGCCAGCCCGGCAATGAGCTTCTTGGCCGGCAAACCTTCAACCTCGGTCGGCAAGCCGAGTTTCTCGAGCAAACCCTTCAGCCGCTCGACCAGCTCGCTCTCGCATAATTTCATCTTCTGGGCGATCCGCGCCGCGGCGACCATGCCGACCGCGACCGCTTCGCCATGGTTATACGCCCGATAGCGGGTCAGCGACTCGATCGAGTGGCCGACCGTATGCCCGTAATTGAGGATCATCCGGAGACCCGCCTCGCGCTCGTCTTTGGCCACGATCCGCGCCTTGATCTTGACCGACTCGGTAACGATCGTCAGCCAGAGCTTGAGGGCCGCCCGCTTGGTATCTTCGTCCTCGAACGCCTTGGTGTTAAGGTGGTGGGAATTCGCCTCCAGGAACTTGAAGAAGTCGGCATCTTCGATCACGCCGTATTTGACGACCTCGGCCAGGCCGGTCCGCAGCTCCCGCGCCGGCAGGGTGCCCAGCGTATTCACGTCGATGTAGACCGCCTTGGGCTGGTAAAAGCAGCCGATCAGGTTCTTACATTTAGGATGGTTGACACCGGTCTTGCCGCCGATCGCCGCGTCGACTTGCGCCAGCAGGGTCGTCGGCACGGGGAGATAGTCGATCCCCCGCATATAGGTCGCGGCGATAAAACCACCCAAGTCACAGGTCACGCCGCCCCCCAGGGTAATGATCAGCGAATCGCGGTGCGCCCCGTATTTGACCAGGTCGTCATAAAGCTTGGCGGCCGCCTTCATATTCTTGTAGCGTTCGCCGCGGGGTACTTCCAGCGTGACCGGCCGTTTTTTAAAACCCTTCCGCACTTCATCACCATAGAGGTCGTTGACCAGCGGGTCGGTGATGATAAAAACGTCCCGCCCCCACTGCTCGTCGGCCACCAGTTTGCCCAGCTCGGACAAGATCCCGCTCCCCAGGATCACTTCGTAGGCGCGTTCTTTCAGGTCGACTTTGACTTTAGCCATTTTTCTATTTCCTCCGATACTTGATCAACATCGAGCTTCGACGTATCGACGATTTGGTCGGCCGCC
>Ga0265292_1000868_pt1 | contig 32694 bp, 24 predicted proteins | sample Munlanlewell296A_FD_189080 | JGI IMG/M metagenome (GOLD analysis project Ga0265292, IMG submission 189080) | Leachate microbial communities from a municipal landfill in Southern Ontario, Canada - Leachate well 296A | ecosystem: Engineered > Solid waste > Landfill > Unclassified | place: Canada... | reverse complement strand
CCCGTGACAGAACCGGATCCGTGGGCGCAACCGCAGCCACCTGTTTCTGCCGAGCCGACCCCGGCTCCCGTGACAGAACCGGATCCGTGGGCTCAACCGCAGCCACCCGTTTCTGCCGAGCCGACTCCGGCCCCCGTGACAGAACCGGATCCGTGGGCTCAACCGCAGCCACCCGTTTCTGCCGAGCCGACCCCGGCTCCCGTGACAGAGCCTGATCCGTGGGCGCAACCGCAGCCCGCAACGGCACCCACTTCGACCCCTGCCGCGCCTTTTGATGATTATAAAAGCCCGTTTGATGATGATGCCCCAGTTTCTCCTTCTTACACCCCCGGGCCTTTTGATTCGGCATCCGTGAATGAATCGCCGGCTCAAAGGCCGCAAGAAGAATCGTTGTCGTCAGTTTCTTCGCTTGATACTCCGAATGAATTTCAAAATGATCCATTTGCTGCCTCGCAGGAAGAGTCTGTTGCCAAGGAGCCCGAAGCCCCGATTGAGGCGGAAGTCGTTTCAGAGGTTCGTTCCGCGGATTCCGAACTTGAAAAAGAATTGGAGACTCCAATAGATGAATCGAACAATGAATCTCTTTCCAAGAAAATAGAAATATTATTGGCTGAAGCCAATTTAACGCCGCGACATCTCAAGTTTTGTTGCGGAGGAGTTATTTTTGTGGTTTTTGTGATTGTTTTTGCATTTGTTTTGGGGCCGAAATTGCTTAAAAACGGGATTCCTTTCTTCGGAAATGATTCGGGCGATCAGCCGGTCGTAGAAGATACGACGACGGATGTTGAACCTCCTCCGGTGGAAGATAGTGTGACTCCGCCGATTGACAATACGCCTCCCGCGCAACAAACCGGTCCTGTTTGGGTGGATCCGTCCGTGTACAGTGGATTGCTTTTGAGTGAACCTGTGCCGTTGCCCGTTGGAGAAACGGGGGTGAATGTTGGCGTTTCATTGGGCGAAGAATCACCGATTACGGCAGAGAGCCAATTTCAATTGTTTCTTTCCGATTTTGAAGCGCTTTACAATCTTTATTACGTGGATGTTCCCGCGTTGTTGAACGGGTCGAATGATCGGGCTCAAACATTGGATGATCATATCCAAACATTGAGAGATCATTATAATAAAAGTGCGACCAATTATCAGGCTGTTGTGGATACTAAGGCTCAATTAAAAATTAAATATGACGGGATTGAATTGGAAAAACAAACCGCGGAAACACAATTTTTTGCCGAAATGAAGGCTTTTGATGGGCCTTCGGCTGAAGAAGCGTTGGCTCAATTTGTAGAATTGAAGCAACAACAGGTTGAATTGAAAGCTCAATTCTTTGCTTTTGGGCGGTTGGAATATAATTTTGAAACCGTTTTGGACAGTCTTTTGCCTCTTATTTCCGACCTTGAAATGAATCGGGAAGCCTTGATTGCCGGAGTGCAAGTGGTGGATGTATTGAACTCGGATTTGGATTTGATTTTGAGTGAACAGGAAGCGTTGGAATAGCAAATAGACACGCAGTGAATTGAAGTGTCGTATTTTTGTATTTTAAGAAAGAGGGAAAGGAAAATTTCTGTGAGCATTTTTAAGGAAGAAACGCCGAGAATCATGATCCGAGGCGTTTCGCTCCCATGCGAACAAAAATTCTTCCTGACCGCTTTCTTTTAAAAAAGTTTTTTTTATGGTACATTTATTTCAGCCTCATAAGGTTTATTTGCGACGGTTTTTCTATGGTGACCACTTTCCCTTTTCTCATCAAAACGGCGCAAGAATACAATCCTGATTTGGATGTGGTTCGCGTTCAAAAAGCGTTTGCGTTGGCGGAAGAGGCGCATCATGGGCAATCGCGATTTTCCGGGGATCCGTATATTTTTCATCTTTTGGAAACCGCTAAGATTTTGTTAACGCTCAAGCCGGATGAAGACACGATCATTGCCGCGTTGCTTCATGACATCGGGGATACCGAAACATCGATGAAAACCGTGGAAAAACAATTCGGGCCCAAGGTAACGCGCTTGATTCAAGGTGTTTCCAAATTGAGTTTGATTAAAATGCAGTCCGCTGAACCGCAAGTGGAAACGTGGCGACGTATGTTTTTGGTGATGGCCAAGGATCTTCGTGTGATTTTTATTAAATTGGCGGATCGGTTACACAACCTTCGCACCCTTGAGTTTGTGCCCGAACTCAAGCAAAAACGCATTGCTGAAGAAACCCTTCATGTGTACGCGCCCATCGCCTCGCGTCTCGGTATTTATTCGATCAAAAGCGAATTGGAGGATTTGTGTTTTCGGTTTTTGTATCCCAAGCCTTTTTTTGCGCTTCAAAAGGAATTGATGGCCCACGGCAAAGTGCATGAACGCTACATTGAAGAGGCGCAAGAGGTGTTGGTCAATTTGTTGAAAAAAGAAGGGATCCCGGGGGAAGTGTCGGGTCGGGTGAAACATTTGTACAGCATTCATGGCAAGTTGAAAAAGAGCAATAAAAATTCCATTTATGATATTTATGATCTTTTTGCGATTCGGATTGTGTTGCCGGATGAGGAATATGATTGTTACACCACGCTCGGGGTGATTCACAATCGATGGACTCCGATGCCGGGCCGATTTAAGGATTACATCGCGGTGCCCAAGTTGAACGGTTATCGTAGTCTTCACACTACGGTGATGGGGCTTTTGCCCTCCTTGTCGCGACAGCCCATTGAGATTCAAATTCGTACCAAGTCCATGCATCAGGAATCCGAGTTTGGGATTGCGTCGCACTGGTGGTACGAGGATTCCAAACGAGCTTCCACTCAAATTCCGAGACAGGAAGTGGAAAAATTATTGCAGGGACGGCGTTTGTTGAATCAATTGTATGAATTATTGTCCGAATTTCCCGAACAACGAACCGAGCTTGAATATTGTTTGTCCCGAACCGGGAGTGAAGCCAAGGAAGGAGAGGCGCGAGTTCGCCGGTTGTTGGAAGCGCATCGATTTTCCGTGAAGGACACGGAGATTTTGTTTGATTTTTTAAAACGTTCTTCGCCGCAAGATCCGCGCGTCAAAGCGCTTCAACATCAGATTGATTGGTTGTATGGGCTCCAAAATTTGCACGCGGAAAACGGGGCGAAAGAAGGGACTTCGAGTGATATAGAGGTTTTTCAAGATCGCATTTTCGTACTCACTCCGGGAGGAGATGTGAAGGATTTGCCGGTGGGGTCCACGCCCGTTGATTTTGCGTATGGGGTGCACACGGATGTTGGGAATCGTTGCTTCCAAGCCAAAGTGAATGGACATATCGTGGGATTGGATTACGAGCTTAAGAGCGGAGACATGGTGGATATTTTGACGCGAAAAGATCCTCAGCCCAATCGGTATTGGTTGTCGTTTGTGAAAACCGCGATGGCTAAAAATAAGATTAAGGCTTGGTTCAAAAGCATGGATCATGAAAAAAATATCAAGGCGGGGAGAGAATTGATCAATAAAGAATTGAAACGTTTGAATAAGCCTCTTTTAGGGCCCGGGTATCGATTGTTGGAGCATTATGGCGGGAGTGGGAAAGTGCTTCCTCTTGTGGATCGCGAGCATATTGTTGAGACGGTGGGGGAAGGGACTTTGTTCCCTCATACCGTGGTTCGCGGGATTTTTTCCGAACAGGAATTACTGGGTGAATGTTTGCAGCGGGCCCCTTCTCATACCCCGCAAGTGGCCGGAGTGGTTTTAGGGAAAGAGGGGGTGCTCATTACCGGGGAAGCGAATGTTCCGATCACGTTGTCCGCGTGTTGCAAGCCGGTTTTTCCTCAGCCGATTGTGGGGTATGTGACGCGAGGGAAAACGATTCGTGTGCATCGAGCCGGGTGTTATCAACTCACCACCGCGCCTTCGGAACGTTTGTTGCCCGCGAGTTGGACCGCGCACGCCGGAGAAGTTCATTATCATGTTAAAATTCGGATTGAAGCGCAAGATCGCATTGGAGTTTTACGCGATGTTTTTGAGGCCATTGCCGGCATGGGCGTGAATATTGTTGATTTTCCATTGGTGTCCAAAGAGGGGGGTCGGGTGACGCGCGATCTTTCCGTGGATATTTTGAATTACGATCGATTGGCCGAGCTTTTGTCTAAATTGGAGAGAGTCGATGGGGTCGTTTCAGTAAAAAAACAGTAGGTGCCCCTTTCGTATTAATATTCTCCCAAAAATGCTTCGCACCGGAGCGGTTCGTACAGATTTTGGGAAAGGAAAAGTCGGCCCAGAGTGTTTAAGGCTAAGACATGGGAGTCTTCGAGTTTGAGTTGTAGTACGGCCAAGAGTGGGTGTTGTCGTAAAAAATGAAGGATTTTCAAGGTGTCGAGCGGGAGTTCATGTTTAAATCCAAAGTTTTTTTCAGCGCAAGAACGACATTCGAGATTGAAGTGTTTTTCATCGAGAAATGCGTTTTCTTTGGGCAGAAGATTATGACAGGATCCGCATTTCCGGAAATCGAGAAGGAATCCCAGTCGATCGAGGATTTGCAGGACCGAGGCCACGCGAATGCGTTCGTGTTGGTCCGGATAAAAACTCATGAGAGATAAGGCTTCGTTGAGGCGTTGATAAAGTTCGGGGAGTGGGGTTTCTTCCGGGGTAAGGCGCTCCACCAATTCCGCGAGAAACAGAGCGGAGGTGAGACGATCCATGGTGGTTTTGAGGTCTGCAAAACGTTCTTCCAACACGGTTTGCGTGAGGTAATAGTGGTGCGTGCTTTTCCATAATGAAAGATTCACTCGATTGAGGAGTTCGATGGGTGGATTGCGGCGGCTGGAAATTTTCCGGATGCCTTTGGCCATGCATGTGATTTTTCCGCGGTCCTGAGTGAGCACGGTGATGAAGCGATCTTGATCTCCGAAATCGCGCTTTCCAAGAATAATTCCGGTGGTGGTGAAGGCTCCCTTCATGAAATAAGGTCTTGTTTCAGATAATGGTTGATGGCGATCAGGCTACTCAATACGCCCAAGAACAGGCCGGCTGCGATTTGGAAAAGGAGCAGGGAAGCGTAATGAATTTCTCCACTTGAAAATGTGATGCTGGAAAGGTCGACGAGAGAATCGAATATGAGGAAAAATCCAAAACTGAGGACCACACTGCTCATCCCGTAAATCGCTCCTTCAATCATAAAGGGCGAACGGATGAAGTTGATCCCGGCTCCCACCAAACGCATGATTTTAATTTCACGCTTGCGGTGAAAAATCGTGACTTGGATCACATTGGCGATGATGAGCGTACTGCCGAGAATGAAGGCGATCACGATGCCGAGTAATATTTTTTGGCTGAAATCCGTGACTTTTAAAAGGTTGTCTACGATTTGGGCGTTTTCCGCGCGACTCTCGGTGTCGAGGAGAAGATCGTTATAACCTTCTTGCGCCAAGTAGGTGAGAATGGTTTCGTGGTCTTCGGGCGATTGCGTGATGATTTGGATGCTGGCCGGGAGGGGGTTCTCGAGGTCGTAGGTGGAAAACGGGTTCATTTCTTCGGAATATTTTTTAAGAAAATCTTGGAGCGCTTGTTCCTTGGAGGTGTAGGTGACGGTTGTGGTTTCCGGGAATGTATCAAGATCTTTGACAAGTTGATTCACGCGCAAAGAATCCGCGTTGTCCTCAAGATAAAGGATTAAATCGACTTTTGCCTTGAGGTCTTGAATGGCGTTTTGTGCGAGCGAATTGACACTAAAAATAATGTTGAAAATAAATAAAATCAACGCCATTACGAGTACGGTTCCGAAGGTGAGAAATTTATTGCGGAAAAGATTGTCGAGGGCAAGATGAAGACTTCGGCGGAAGGAGGAGGAGGAGATCATGGTTATATTGAACCACGAATGGCTGGAGGGGACAAATGGTTTGACTTTATTTCGAATACATGTTTTAATATTATCTAATTCGTTATCCATCAATAATGCTCTCTCATGCGCCGCTCGCTTTAGCCCTGGCTTTCAATAGTCCTGCTGAAGCAAAGGATCTGCCAACTACTCCCATGTCTGTTGCGGTTGAAGCGCCCCATCTTTTGACGATAGCGGAATGCGAAGCGCAGCGATTCAAAGATGCTATTCGTTTTAACGAATTTGATTTTGATGAGCAATACTATCTTGAGGATCATGCTCCTTTTTTATATCGAGAAGGAACTCCGGTTGGATGTATTGAAGATGTTTCCGCTTTTATTCGCCAGCATGATGGATTAGAAGCCATTATTTTCAATACTTTAGGGGATAGAGAAATGCAGCGATCTTTTTCAAAGGATTCGGCGGATAAAGATGGGAAAATCCATGTCTTAGGAGAATGGGTGGAACCTGTCGTTTCGCTTGGGGTTAGCCGGTGGCGTGGTCTTGATAATGTTGATCTTAAAGCGGGTTTGAAATATTTGGCTGATCAATCGGAGAAAACATCTCAATGTAAAACCGCTGAAGGAAGGCATACAGACCCCGTTACACAAGATCCTTTAGCTTTGCTAGCGCAAGATGAAAAGAAAAATACTTTTTTACTTGTGAATCAATTATTCACAAGAACTTATGATCGTTTCCAAGGGAAATATGGAGTTTTTGATATGAATAAAGATTGTTTTGTGGATTCTAAAGATGATGTGGCAGGGCCTAATGGTTCAAAAAAGCCCGATGGCATGATTACGCTTGAAGATTGGCAGGTTTGGCAAGAAAGAACTCGTGAGGGAGCTTTGCATGCTGTTGAACCAAAGTAGCGCTAAACGGTAATTTTGGATGTTTCGTCGGAATTGTCGGGCCCTTCATTTTCTCGTATCAATGTGCTTTTGTACATCTCGGGTTTATAGGAAGGGAGGCGAATAATTTTGGCGTCCAGGGCGAGGTTGATGAGAATTTTGGGGAGCTGTTGCGTGAATACAAATTGATCGTAGCCGAGAGCCAGAATTGAAGGGCGGAATTTTTTGAGCACTTTGTATTTGTCTTTGGCATCGCCCAGCACGGCTTTGGTCACAAAAGGAAGCGCTTCCACAGCTTTGAGGCGTTGGCGTTCGTTGCGTTTGAGTTGATAGCCCCGAATGCTTTCCGCGGTTTGGTCTCGCGCCACCACCACGATCAATTCCTCGCCGAGTTCGGCGGCTTTTTTAAGATAACTTTCATGCCCGGCATGCAAGTATTCAAAGGTTCCAAAAGCCATCACGCGGGTTTTCATGAGAGAAAGTTAATCAATGAAAAAATCCACCACAATCGCGGCCATCAATACAATACCACCCACGATGCCGGCGATGAGGTCGAAAAGATCGGTTTTTTTACCCGCTTCTTCAAAATAAAGTTTCATGCTCGCGAAGGCGTATAGGATTCCGGACATGAGCGCCGGGAGGTCGAGGCTGTTTCGGAGAATGGGCAAAATCGTCCACGCGTAACCATTGGAGGTCAGTAAAGTGGCCAATAAATGGGTTCCCATGAAGGCGAGGAAAAAGAGAAAAGCGACTTTTTTGACATTGGCCGTGGTGTTCATACTCGCATTTTACCCTTTTGTGAGATTTGATCAAACCCGGAGATTTAAATATACTGAGAAGGCTTTTTTAAAATATTCGATATGAAGAAAAATAATTTACAAAAAGGCGACATTTTTATTTATAAGACTTCAAAAAATGAAGTGGAGTTGAATGTACGGATAGAAAAAGAAAATATATGGTTGACTCAAAATCAAATAGCTTTGCTTTTCGGGACTCAAAGACCGGCTATAACTAAGCATTTAAACAATATTTTTAAATCCGTGGAATTGAAGGAGAAATCAGTACGTTCCATTTTGGAACATACTGCGGCGGACGGGAAAATATATAAAACCCAGTTTTATAATTTAGATGCCATTATTTCTGTTGGGTATCGAATCAATTCAAAACAAGCCACGCAATTTCGTGTTTGGGCGACCCGAATGTTGAAAAATTACTTGATTCGAGGGTATGCGATCAATGAGAAACGTCTTTTAGAAGTGCAAGAAAAATTTAATGAATTGCAAACTGCTGTTTTATTTTTGCAAGAAAAATCTCGAAAAAAATTGCTGGTTGGGCAAGAAGCGGAGATTTTAAATTTACTCTCTGGTTATGCAAAAACATTATCGTTATTGGATAGATATGATAAGGGGCAATTACATTTTAAGAAAGGTGGAAAACCTAAATTTGTTTTGACGTATGAACGCTGTAGTCAAATTGTTACGGAAGTTAAAAAAGAATTGAGAACTAAAAAAGAGGCGAGCGATTTATTTGGTCATGAGCGGGGAGGGAGTTTTGAAGGGGTTATTAAAGGGTTATATCAAACGTTTGGCAAAAAAGAATTGTATCCTACGCTTGAAGATAAGGCTTCGCATTTTTTGTATTTTATCATTAAAGATCATCCGTTTTTGGATGGGAATAAACGTGTTGCATCATTTTTGTTTGTTTATTTTTTGGATAAAAACGATTTTCTTTTTAAGAAATCCGGAGAACGAAAAATCAATGACAATGCGTTGACCGCGTTGGCGTTGTTGGTGGCGGAGAGCCATCCTCGAGAAAAAGAGACTCTGATTAAGATTATTAAAAATTTAATTGTGGAATAGGGGCTTTTTCCTATATTGTAAATGAAGTTAAAAAATCTTTTTTATGGTAAAAATTACGGATCAGACCGTGCGGCATGTAGCCAAGTTGGCGCGATTGCATCTCACTGAGGCGGAAGTGGAAAAGTTTTCCAAACAGTTGTCGAGCGTTTTTGAGTACATCGATATTTTGAATGAAGTGGATACCGAGAATGTGGAGCCCACCGCTCAGGTCACGGGTTTGAAAAACGTGTTGCGCGAGGATAAAGTGGCGCGTTTTTGTGATCCGGAGGAGTTGTTGAAGTGCACGCCGTTGCCGGTGCAGGAAAATCAAATTCGGGTGAAACCCGTTATGTAACTTTTATGCAAAAAATATCTTCAAAATTTCATGGGGACGAAAATGCTAGGACACTTCGCTCCGCTTCGTGTCTGGCAGCATTAACGATTCGCGAAGCGCATGATGGGCTTGTGGCGCAAAAATTTTCCGCAAAAGAATTGGCAGAGTCGTGTTTGGAACGGATTAAAAAATACAATCCTCAATTGAATGCGTTTATTACCGTGACCGAAGAAGAGGCGTTGGCATCGGCCGCGCGCACCGATCAAAAAATTGCGAAAAAAGAAAAAATCGGATTGCTCGAGGGGTTGCCCTGCGCGATCAAAGATTTGTTCAATACCAAAGGGGTTTTGACCACGTGTGCGTCTCCGGGACAGAAAACGTTTGTGCCGCCGTACGATGCGACAGCCGTGGAGTTGTTGCGAAAAGAGGGGATGGTGATGGTGGGAAAAACCAATCTCGACGAGTACGCGTGCGGTTCTTCCACCGAACATTCTTGTTTTGGGCCCACGCACAATCCGTGGGATCTTGAACGGGTGGCAGGCGGATCGTCCGGAGGGTCGGCTGCGGCCGTGTCTGCGGATTTGTGTACGTATGCGCTCGGGACCGATACCGGAGGCTCGATTCGTCAGCCCGGGGCTTTGTGTTCCGTGCCTGCGCTTAAGGTGACTTATGGGCGTGTGTCTCGGTTTGGAGTTACGGCCATGGCGTCGTCGTGGGATACGGTGGGGCCGTTTGGAAAACGAGTGGAAGATTTGGCATTCGTGTTGCAAGCGTTGGCAAAATCGGATCCTCGAGATACGACCATGCCATCGATTTTGGCGCCGGATTATGTGTCGCTTTTAACCGGAGATGTGAAAGGCCTTAAAATTGGAGTGCCTAAGGAATATTTTGCCGAAGGAGTACAAACTGAGGTTAAAGATTTGGTGTGGGAAGCGATTCGTCATTTGGAAAAACAAGGGGCAAAAATCATGGAAATCAGTTTGCCCATGACCCAGTATGCGATTGCGCTGTATTATATTTTAATGCCGGCTGAGCTTTCGGCGAATTTGGCGCGATTTGATGGGATTCGATTTGGTTCAAAACCCAACGTCGAAGGAGACTCTTTGATTGATTATTATTACCATAAACGGGGCGAAGGTTTTCAGGATGAAATCAAACGTCGTATTATGATCGGGACGTACGTTTTGTCCGCGGGATATTACGATGCGTATTATCGCAAAGCACAAAAAGTGCGCACTAAAATCATTCAAGAATTCAATGAAGCGTTTGAAAAGGTGGATGTACTTTGTGCTCCGACTTCTCCTTATCCTGCGTTTAAAGTTGGCGAAAAATTGGACGATCCGTTGGCTATGTATATGGCGGATGCGTTGACGATTCCTGGTTCAACCGCCGGGATTCCCGGGTTGTCGGTGCCGTGTGGATTCACCAAAGCCGGGTTGCCGGTGGGATTGCAAATTATGGGCCCGCAGTTTGAGGAAGGGCGCGTGCTCAGAGTGGGGGATGCATATGAGAAGTCGATGGAGTGGTGGGGGAGAAAACCTACGTTATAATTTTTTGACGAATTGAACAGGGGTAAATTTATTTTCGGTCCTTTTTCTTGACAAAATATTTTTAAGTGATATGATTTTTCCTATTATTTATAAATTTTTATTTTATGTCTTTATTGAATATACCACGATCGCTTTTATTGGCCGCTACAGTTACAGCCGCATCCGGTGCCTGTGCTCATAGAAATTTGGATGTGTCGGATATTGCAGGGGCATATCCTATTGCTTCAGCTAGAGGTGAATTACAGGTCGATGCAGTAAAGACGCGTGTGGACGCAAATTGCGGACAGTTTGTTATTGTTATGCCGGCAGCAACTGCGGTTGAACCTGAGCAAAATGTGATTCAATTTTTGCATGTTCCATCAAATAAAGTTGAATGTGTTTTAGACGCGGCGGTGAATAATTCGGGTGGAAATGAAGTAGGAGGCTCGCATTTATGCGTTACTTCAGTGATGCCTAAGACTGATAAACCCAATCCAACTGATGATGATGAAGGTGCTACGGTTGATATCCGTGTTGATTGTAGGCCGGAGAAAAAAAGTAAGTAAGTAGTGCGTTTGAGAAGTGGTTGAAATACGGAGAGGAAAGGGAAAAGTCACTCCGCTGCGCTTCGTGACTGGCACACTTCAATAATAAACTGTTCAATGGCCAGCAAATATTCGGTTTGGTCGGTGGTGGACCAGCGGATTTCGCCGGTTTTGAGGTCGCGGTCGATTTTGAGGAGTTTTCCGTAAATCGTTTTGAGTTCGGCTTCGTTGAAGTTGCGGCACGCGGGTAAAATTTGCGAAACTGCGTAGGGGTTTTGTTTGAGCTTGGCGGCAATGCCGGACGCGGATTTGGTGGTTTTTTGGGCGTCGAGAATTTGAAGGATGAGGCGAATTTGTCTCACCAGCATGCCAAAAATTCCTGGAATTTCTTCTCCCCTTTTTACGAGTTGATGAAACGTTTCGATCGCGTCTTTGGCGCGTTTTTGGCCTAGAGAATCGGTGAGGCGAAAAATGGAAGGGGACAGACTGCCTTGCACGAGTTCGTCGATCGCGGCACGCGTGATGGGATTGGGGCTACAATAGGAGGCGAGTTTTTGAATTTCATTGTCGAGCGTGAACATGTCGCCTTCGGTGATTTGGCTGAGGTATAAGGCATTTGGGGCGTCGATGTGACCTCCGTGTTCGAGGGCTTTTTTTTGAATCCATTCGGTGAGCAAAGCGCCGGTGAGAGGTTTGCAATCTTCCAATCGTGCGATTTTTTGAAGTTTTTTAAAGAGCGTGGTGCGTTCGTCCGGAGCTTTTTCTTCCACTAAAATCAGGGTGCAGGTTTCCGGAGTTTTTTCAATGTTTTCCGCGAATTTTTTGAGCGCGTCTTTGTCCTGGCCTTGAAAAAGATTTTTGACAATCACGAGGCGTCTTTCTCCTAAAAACGGCATGGCTTCGGTGGCACGCAAAATATTGTCGATCGGGGTTTCGCCGTCGAGCTCGTCGAGATTGATGTCGCCTCCGTATTTTTGGACAAACGCGATTTTCCACGCATCGAGTTTTTCCTTGATGCGGAACGGGTCGTCGCCGAAGAGGAGGACGATGTTGGGGGAAGAAGGAGACAAGGGAAATTTTAAATTTTAATTGAACTCGATTGTTGGTTCAACAACCTTTTTAACTTCGTCACATCCGATAGGAAGCCCCGAATCATCCGAATATCCTGATCCGCATGAACTTTCGAATAAAAGCCAATCTCCATTCATTCTTGTTGGATAAAGGCCTCCCACTGCGCAAACATTGAAGTCGTTTTGGAATTCATCTAAAGACGAATAACCCATTAAATTGGGTAATAGTGAAATGCCCCAAGCGGTTGGGTTTTGACTCTCGCCGTTATACTCAAACGCGTAATGAATTAATGACGTGTCTTTGTAAGTTTCTACCAGATTTTTAAAATATCCTTCTGTGTGTTCGGAACCACATTCTAAAGCCATGTTTTCTAATCCTTCCACTGTCCAATCAAATAATCTTGTTCCTGTCGAAACGGTTGATACTTCTGCCGTTGAATAAGAGATTGGCTCGTTAGCGGGTTGATTTTGCCATAGGTATACTCCGCCGCCGGCAATGATTGCTGTGATGATGATGGCGAGAATAATTGTCCATACACTTTTTTTTTGTTCCATAGGGATTTTGGTTAAATGTTAAGTTTATTATATATAAATATTAGAAAAACACGATTTAATGTTAGCTCAGTTTGCGCAGTGAGGATATACTCACCCTACAATATTCTTAGCTTTTTCGCCATACAAAATGAGTGTTTTTGTCGTGACTTTTTGAGGCGATTTTTGGTAGAATTTAAACGTCAATTTAATCTGTTATTTATGGAAAATTCACTTGCGAAAATTTCGGATGAAAAATTACTGCGACTTTGCGATCAATTTGGCAAGCAAGCACTGCTGTGGCGCAGGCGATTTATTGGGCTTTTGCCTGAGGTGGATCGGCGGCGACTTTATGAAAAACGCGGGTGTTCGAGTATTTTTGAATTTGCGGCCAAATGGGCGGGCTTGTCCGAAATGCAGGTGCGGCGAGTGCTTCATCTCGAGAAGCGATTTGAGGATAAACCGATTTTGAAGAATTTATTGGAGCAAGGGCGCGTGAGCGTAAATAAATTGATTCGGGTGGCTTCGATTGCAACGGCAGAGAATGAAAAGGAGCTGGCGGGGAAAATTAAAAAACTTTCTTGCGCGGCAGTGGAGACCTTAGTGAGGGATGAAAAATGCTATGCAAAAGGGTGCGATTTTGAAAATCGAAATGGCTTAAATAAGCCACAATTTGAGTTAAAAAGTGTGCACGTGCACAACACTCACGGAGCGCAGCGGAGTGAGCTTTCTTTTTCCCTTTCCGACGAAGTTATTGCCGAGCTTAACCGCCTCCATGCGCAAGGGCACGACGTGAATAAAATCCTTTTGGAACTTCTAAAACAACGAAAAGAGAAAATCGAGCAGGAAAAAGAGATGATTGCGCAAGAGACTCAGGCTCAACCCACCACTTCTCGCTATATTCCTGTTCGTGTGAAAGCCATTCTTAAACAAGAATTTGGTCAAAAGTGTTCCATTTCGACGTGTCGAAAAACCGCGCAAATCATTCATCATTCGCAACGATTCGCGCTCGCGCATACGCACGATCCTCGTTATATGGCTCCCTTATGCCGAGAGCATCACCAAATTGCGCATCTGATAGATCAAAATTATGCGGACAGGCATTGTTTGTCGCCGTGAATACAATTGTTGAAGGTTCATCGTGCGACTGAAAATGGGGCATTTTTCTTAAAGTACACTCGCTGCGCCGGATGGGATGCAGGGTGCGGTAGAGCGCACTTCGCTGACGCCGCGCATGAAACGTAGTGGAGTGCGTTGAGAAGTAGGGGGAAAGTCACTTCGCTTCGCTCCGTGACTATCGTGCCACTTCCTCGCTTTGCACATCCACGAATTCCTCGAGACCCGGAGGTGTGTTCAAGAGCACGCGTTCGTCGTAACGGAGCACCACGTTTCCTTGATCGTAGTTGGCCGGACCTGCGTAGGTGCGGTTTTGGAGCAAGGATTCAATGTTGCCGTAAACGGATCCGCGGATGACGAGTTTGGTGAAGGGGTCGGTCCATCGACCGGTGAGATTTCCTCCTTTCCCGTCGCGCGCTTCGATGTAGTACACGCCCACCATTTCCGTGACATTGTTTTCAACGTAAACATCTCCGCCCAAAACAATGAAGGCAATGGAAGGGATGCTACTGAGGTCTGTGACGGTGTCCATGTTAAAGGAATCTCCTCCAAGATATTCGATATTGCTGTTGATGATGAGATCCCCGTCTTCCACAATAAAGGTGTACGCGCCACTTGGGATGCGGTTGATTCCGAGATCGAAAATGAGATCTTTTCCCGTGACTTTGTACACGTTTTGTTTTTCATTGGATTGGACAACGCCGTGAATAGCGCTGAGATCTTCGAAATTTTTGACAGTGTAGCTGTCGGCGTCGTCTGTGTTTAGGTTGTCCTCGTAGGGTGTGATGGCCGCGATATTGGCGTTTTGAATTTCTTGAATCGTGGCTTTGCTCCAAGTGGTGACCGTCTCCACATCTGAAAGCATTTCACAAATGTAGCTGGAGAAGCGGCCCACGGTGCTGTTATTGTCTGGGGTATCGCAGGAGCTGGTGATCCCTTCAAATATTTTACTGAGAAAGACCAAACCGTCGCTGTTGCGGTCTTGGGGGTAGTAGCAGGAAATGTCGTAACTTTGAGAAAGTTCTTCCTCAAGGTAGACGTCTCCGGCGTTGCGGGTCAGGAAATAAGGGCAAATGATGGTTATCGTGGTGCTGGCTTCGAGTCGACCGTCGGCTTTTGCCGTGTTGGTAAGACCGACCACCGGGCAGGCCACTGTTTTCATGGCTTCGCTTGCGCATTCAAACCCTCCATTGTCAACGCGACCCAAATAACGGATGGCGACGCGGTAATATTTGGTTTCGCCGGTGATGGCATCCGTGGTTTTTAATGTGTTGTTGAGATTTTTTAAAGTCACACCATCGGAAGTGCCGATGTCTCCGGAGAAGCACGTGGTGCCTTCATCTTTAATGGTGCGGGAAGTTCCATCGTCTTTGAGCGACCCATCTGAGGCCGGGGTATCGCAGTTTTCAATTTTTGTTTTGAGTTCATCATCGTATTGAACACTGAAAGGGCGATAGGTGCCAACCGGAAGTCCACAGTCTTCTCCTGTTGTTGTATTCCCATCCACCCAACATCGGACCGGCATGGGGTCGTCTCCGATTGCGGTGTAGTAATCGATTGAAGAGTTTGGCGAAGGAGCTGTTATTCCATCGTTATATAAACCTTTAATTCCATCGGCGATTGTGTCCGTGATTTTGATTTCGGATCTATGTGTCGGGTCCGGGGTGTAGGCAATGGTGTAGAAGGTGTAATCGAAATCGTGGGCGTAGACAGGAGCATCTCCTTCAACGCCTTCGGTAGTGTCGGATTTAAACGAGTTTCCATTGATGCTCGTGTTGTCCACGGCAAAGAATCCAAAGTTGTAGGTGTATACAAATTTTTCCAAGGTATCCGAAAGCGTGAGGCTTGGATGTTGGATGGAAAAATCGGCGCTGCAAGCGGAGTAGGAATCCACGTTCACTGCGATGTCGGCGTCCGGGTTGGTGCCGACTTTGTAAGTAATTTCGGTTTCGTAGGTGTCGAGGGTTTCAGTGGTCCCATCGTCGGTGCTGGTGTTTGTTGTTGTGGTGAACGTTCCGGTGGGGTCGTTTGAAGTCCATGTGTAGGGATCATCGGTCCACGGTGTTTTTTCATCGTCTTCTTCGTTGTTGTAGTAATAGGCTTGAACCTTAAAAGTAACGATGTCTCCCTCCTTTTTTTCAAGAGTGTCGGTTGTGGGTTCGGTGACGTCCATGTCTGCGCAAACGTCTTCAACCTGACAGACGTTGGAACATCCGTCGTCGTTGATGGAATTGCCGTCGTCGCATTCTTCCCATGTGCCGTAGCTGTTGTAATCGTAATAAGGAGGATTATTTATAATTCCATCTCCGCAATAGGTGGTTCCGCCGCCGCCTCCATCACTACTGCCTCCGCCATCGTCGCCGTCACCGCTACCGCCACCGGTTATATTGGCGGTTGCGGAACAAACGGAGCTGTATGCGGCATTGGTGTCTTTAACGGTGATGACATCGTCAACGGCTCCATGGTATTCCACGGAAAGATCGCCGGAAGTGATTGTGTTTCCAATGGTGAGTCCTTCATCGGCTGTGAATTGGCCACTTGCATTAGTTGTGGTCCAAATCCAAGTGCTGACATAAGTGCTAGGAGTGGGGGTAATGGTAAATACGACTTGAGTGGCTGAAGTGCTTCCCGGAATGATGGAAAGATCGGTACAAACACTTGTGATTGTTTCGAGTTGGCAATTCGCGGAACAGGTGTCGCCATCGACGTTGTTGCCGTCATCGCAAACTTCGTCATCTGCGGTGCCGACTGTATTGTCTGCGCCATCTAGATCGAGAACGCCGTCGCCGCAGTAAGGCGCCGGTATGGTTCCGGTGGCCAAGGTGGCGTTACATGTTGCCGGATAAGTGGTTTCTACTATCGTGATGGTGTCTCCACTGGTGCATCCGTAGACGTAAACGATGGAGGCCGAGGTGGTCAATGTATCGATGCCTGTGCCGTCGATGGTTTCAGTAAATTTACAAGAACCTGTGGCCGTGGCATCGGCATTGGTGCTGGATACGGTGTAAGTCCCGGTCCAAGGTGCTCCGTCTTGATCCACATCCGTGAGAGTGATGGGTGTGATTCCTGTGAGTTGATCGACTGTGATGCTGGTTGGAGAAGTTGTGAGACTTGCGCAATAAGGTTCTTCGGTGAGCATGGAAGAGAGGGAATCGTAACAAACTCCTGTCGGAGAACTTGTTTCCTGGACAAAAATCATGTCGCCCGGATCGCCTCCGCCATAATAGACCGAGATGGCGGTGGTGGTGTAAGGATTGGATCCTAACCATGTTCCCGCAAACCAAGAAGAGGTGCTGAATGTTCCATTCGCTTCGGTAATTCCATCGACTTGAGTGGCGGTGTAGGTGTATTCGCCGGTCCAAGTTCCTCCATCGGTGGAGGTGGATTGAATGGTGACCGGAATATCTTCTCCGCTTATCATGTCTTCATACGTGATGACGGTCGGATCTGTGATTTCGAGCGTGGCGCACGCTTCAACAGCTTCTAATTGACAAGTGGAGGAACAGCCGTCGCCGTCGGCGGTGTTGCCGTCGTCGCAGGCTTCGTCATCTTCGGTGCCGGTGCGGTTGTCGAGTCCGTTGGAATCCAATAATCCGTCTCCGCAATAGGGGACGGTGGAAGCAATGGAGTCATAACAAACGTCCGGATAAGCGGTGTCTGTTACAGTGATGATGTCACCGGCATCCCCGCCGCCGTAGTAGACGGTGGTGCGGGTTGTAGTGTAGGGATTTTCTCCTGATAATCCGGCTAAAATTGAGGACCAACTGAAGGTTCCGTCTGCCGGCGTTCCATCCGCTTTGGTCGCGGTGTAGGTGTATTCGCCGGACCATGTGGCTCCGCTTTCGTCCGTGGATTGAATCGTGATTTGGATATCGCCGCCTTCCATATCCTCATACGTGAGGGTGGTGGGGGAGGTGATTTTGAGGGAGGCGCAAGCGTCTTCAATGAAAAGTTCGGCTGAACAAGCATCTTCGTAATCGACTTCTTTTACGGTGATGATGTCTCCGACTCCACAATTGTAAACGTAAACGGTTTCGTAGTCGGTATTGAGCGGATTGGAGCCCCAGCCTTGGGATGCGTAATAAGTGGAAGTCGTGAATGTGCAGCTCGATACTGTGGTCCCGTCGCTTTCATATCCCGCGTATTCGTAAGAGCCGTCCCATGTGTCGCCGTCTTGATCTTCCGGTGCGATGGTGATGGCAGTGACATTGTCGGCGTTTTCGGCCGTGATTTCAGTGGGGGAGGTGATGGTGAGGTCATTGCATTCGTCGCAATCTTCATAGTTTGTGACTGCAGTGTCTCCGTCCGTGTACCAAGCATGATTGTCATACCCGATGTCTGCGTCATCCGCCAATTCCGAGGGAGTCCATGAGCCGTCTCGTTCAATATTGATCCCGTACGTTGTCCAGAAGATTTCCGCATCCGTGGTTGCAGTGTCTCCGTTTCGAACATCGTCATTGGGTTCGAATCCAACGATTTCATAATAATAATTTAAATAACCATCAATCGTGGCTACATAAGGAAGGGTAGGCTCGGCTCCATCCGGAGAAGAATAGGTCCATAAAATACTCGCGGTTCCATCTCGGCTCATTGTAAGATTAGTGGTCACGGTTAAATGATATCCGCCTGTTGTTTTTGTATAACTGTCATCGTCACAATCGATATAAATAATATCGCCACTATCATCAGAAAACGGGGTGGAGCATGTGAGGGAATCGAGATCGACGTTCTCTACAAAATCGGTGTGTAAATTGATGCGGTATTTTTCAATTTCCGCATAATAACCATCATAGGTTTCATCTTCCGGATTACCGTCATAAAGATAAAATTTGAAGTAATGGTAAGCTGGGCCGCAACTCGCATCCGAATAATCGGTAGTGGCTCCGGAATGAGTGGGGACGTAACCTGAAATAGAGCCCATTTCCGTAACGCTTTTCATAGTAGGTGTGGCTATCCCCCCACCCCACGAAGGGCTGGTAAAGGTTAAGGCTTGCACCAGAGGGGATGGTCCCATTTGAATTCCCAGGATGATCCCAAGGATTAGGGCCGAACATTTAAGCCCGAAACGAATTGATTTTTTCATAGATAGAGGTCAAAGATGATTTTAAAATAAATAAATGTGTTTTAAATCTTTAATCGTTTGGTTTACGGGTGCCCGGGGTTATTTCCGTGGGTGCCTGGGTCTGGGTTGGATGGGGCGGGTTCGGGGTCGCCTCCCGGGGTTTCATTATTTTCTATACTTGGGTCTCCTCCTTCCAGCTTTTGCTTTTCTGGTGCGAGCGTTGTGGCGGTTCCTCCGGCAAAGATTTCTAAGACTGGCACATGAACCATGTAGTCACTGCGTTCTTGGATGCTGGTTTTTGTGGCTCCGCTCACGGGAACCGGGCTCAGGTTGGGTTCAATATAAATAGTTGGGTTGGCACAATCTTGATTGGCTCCGACCACCACTTTTGTGTCAAAAGTGAAAGCCATGGATTCTCCACGATAATTGGAAATCATCACGGTTTGTTGATCGGGTTTTATAGAGAGTTGAGCCGCATGGAATTGTTTTACAATGATATTGAAATCTCGATAGGTGGCTTTTTGAATTTCTGTCCCCGTTTTTGCTAAAGAGGGATTGGCGTGAATTTCATCCATTGCCTTTTTGGCTTCCGGGCCTTTGAGCCAGAGGTAGTTTTGATACACATTGAGTGCAAGCGGCGTGTGTAAAAATGGATCGGCTTCGGCGTTTTTTATTTTTTCCCAATCGTTTTGAAGCAATAAAGCACGCATTTCTTGATCTTGGGTGTAATCCACAAAACTGACCAATTTGGCGTCGGTTCCTTGGATGACATTCCTGCGCATCCCTTTTATCAGGTCTCTGCCAACAACCGTTGAAAGGGTTGCATTTGTTTTGAGGGAGTAGGTTCGATTGAGATCGAGATCCCCGATGTTCATGTTTGCCAAAATTCGAGAGGCTGCTCCGGCATCCCCCAATTCCGCAGTCAATGTTTTTTGGAAGAATTCTCGATGACGTCTTGCAAATGCCGGTTTTTCATTGGCCGGAATTTTCAAGAACGTTTCGCGACGAACAACTCCCAAGATGAAGCTGACTTCTAAGGGTGTGGCTTCTTTTTTGTAACGCGCTTTATAAGAGGCATTTAACTTATCGATAAGGGGTTTGTTGTTTTCTCCCATATCCGGGGTTTCAGTGGTGGCTTTATAACAGAGCGGTCGATTTGTATTAAAGAATCCTTTTGCAAAGTCGCTGAGACGTGTTGTTTCCAAAGCGTCTCGACTTTCAGCGGTTGCTTTTCCAATGACCGCTTCCGTAGCCACGAGGTCGGCTTCGAGAATTTCTTTCGATACGCCGGTTTGAGCCAGAATCGCATCGCGGTTTGCTTTGAATTGTTCCATAGTCAAAACCATGCCTTGCGGGCGATTCTCAAGAATTTTTCCACCTTTAATTCCTCGAGAATCCACGGAGAGTTTGCTGTCATCTCGGAATTCAATGGATCCGGCGCCTTCACGATTGAACGTGTTGAAGTTGCGGCCTGCCCGTGGGTTTGCCTTGATGGTGATCACGGTTTTTCGATAATGAGTCCATTCGGTATTTGGTTTACGCGTCAGATTGAATTCTTGTCGTTGAATAATGAGATCGCCGTAAAGCGTGTTGGCGGCCAAATAAATTTCGCTCGGGTTTTTCCCACCAATGAGGGCGGTGTTTTTCATGGAAGGATCCATGATAACTTGGACATCCCCTTGAACATTGTGGATGGAAAGTTTTAAAAGACCGGCGGCATCCCCTGAGTTCACGGGGGTTAATTCCATGCCGCTTTTTTTCATTTCTTTATCGAGGGCTCCGAGACGTTGATTGGCGATGTCTCCGGCTTTTACAATGCTTTCCGATTTTTGAGGAAGCACTCCCAATTGGCCTGCTTCATTGTAGGCGAGTTCAATGGGGGTGAGTTTGATGAAATCTCCTGCATTCAACGGGGTTGCTATTTCAGCGCCTCCAAAGGCTCCCAATTGTTGCCTGAGTGCTTTTTCTGCGTCTTGATGTGACTCAGCGGAAAGTTCGGCCCAGCTTCCTCCATTTTTGGTCATGGGATAAACTTTGGCTCTTCCTCTAAACGCAAAACTGATCAACGGAAGAGGGATGGGGCCGATCATGACCACATGAATTCCGGTGAGAGGGAAAACTCCCGCATCCGCTTCACTGGCATTTTGCATTTCTGAGGCGTAGGTGTTGAACATGTCGTTGAGAATGGCGGCTTGTACGTTTTTGGGAGCGAGAGTGAATTTAGGATCTGTTGCAATGGAACGGAATTCCGGTATTTGAGCGATGAGAGCGGCTTTTTCTTCGACGGTTTTGGCTTTACTGTCGATTTCTGTTTTTAAGGCCGCGACGCCGCCTCTTCGACGTACGTCTTGAATGTGTTCGCGAACATCGTATTTGCCTCCTCCATGCACGCCCCACCCTAAAGTGAGACCTGATTCCGAGAATCCAACTCCGGTGCTTGCTCCGGCATAGAAAATGACTTTTCCCGCATCGGCGATACCGGTTTCGCTCACCGTGGCTCCGGCATTGAGTCCATTACTACTGACTCCGGCTCCAACGGAGACCGTGGTTGTGAGTACCAACCAATCCGCGGCTTGAACGGCTTTTGAAAGCCCGATACCTCCACCTGCTTCCAATCCTTTGCTATCTGAAACGCCTGCTCCGATGCCCAATTGGACACTGAATCCTTTTGGTAAGGGGACGGATACTCCTCCACCCAAGCGCATCCCATCAAATTTTCCTTTATGAGTGAGCATGGCTTGTCCGGCAACGGCCAAGGAGATTTCTTCCGGGGTTTTTGGGGTTTTTTGTGCGGTTAATTTATCTTGGAGTTGTTGTTGGGACATCCAAGTAATATCGTTTTCGAGCGCTTTGTGAATGAGGATGGCCGCGTCTTCCAAATCCGAACCGGAAAGCACCCCATTTTTGTCGGCTTCCATGAGTTGGACAAGGATGGGATAAATGACTTTGTCTTCTTTATAAGATTCCAAAATAGCTTGTTTGCGTTCGACTCCTTTAACCAGGGTTCCTTTTTCTCCCTCAATGGCATATCCGTTTTGGATGAAGCGTTTTTGTCTGAGGGTGAGAGCTTTTCCATCTTCCAATTTGAGTTGTTTTTGGAGTTGGCTGATGTAGTTGTTCTCCGGGGTTGGTTGCTTTTCCAAGATGTCTTTGATGGCCAGTTTTTTAGCTGTGATTTTTTTGTAAATTTCATCCAGGGCTTTATGGGAAGCTTCGGCGTCTTCTTTCTCGCCTTTCTTTTCCGCTTTTTCAAAAGTTCGTAATTCTTTTTCTCCCTCTTTTGCAAGCAATAAAATATCTTCTTGAGCGGTTAAAATGGCGTTGGCGTGCGCGTTGGTGATGTTAACTCCGCGGGTGTTTTGAAGCGCTTCCACTATATTAAGGTTGGGATCCATAAAACTTTTGGCAATCCCTTGGTCAAGATAGTTTTGAAGTTCTCCTTGGATGGGAGTGTAATCAATGGTGGCAATGGCTGTGTCCGGGTTGATTGTTGTGTGTTTATCGAGGATGCGTTCCATGGCAGCTTGAGGGTCCATACGACGACTGAGCAATCCCGTTTTTTTATAAATGAGAGCTTTCCCGTCATCGATTTGGGCAGAGGTGACGTTGGAATCTTCGTCAATGGAAGAGAAGGCGCTCGAAAGGAGTTCCTTATTATATAAGTCCGGTTTTTTAGCCATAGCGGAGAGCCGTGTCGCAAAGGCCGCTTCTTCATTAAAGGTAAGGGTGGCATCTTCTTGATTAACCTTGACGGATTCGGCGATTTTTTGGAGAGCTTTATTCTCTTTGTTGAAATCCGTTGGTAAAGAGGCGAGATAGAGTCGTTTGTCAGTGGATGACGGTTTGGCAATATTTCCTTGGCGGATCAATAAATCCATTCCATACATATCGGCCATGAGTTTTAATACAAACGCACCATCCATTTTTCTGACTTTGGAGTTTGATACGCCTAACTCTTGGAAAACGTTTTGGACAGGGACAATGGTTGCACGTCCGATGCCGATCGGTTCGACGGCTTCGCCTCCGACGACCGCTTTTGGTTTCCCGGCAACCACGGAAGAGAAATCGTAAAGGCTTTCGATGTAAGTGCTATTCGGTAAAGCAACGATTTTTGCTTCTGTTTTTTCTGCGGTGAGTTTTTCATGAGCACTGGATCCTTTCAACTCCACACCTTTTTGCATGGCATCCATGGCGTTGAAAAGTTCGGTGCAGGAAGCCATAAAGCTTTCTTTTTCCGCACATTGATCAACAGCCGCGGCTTGCTTGGCTTCTAATTCTTTTTTCTGGGCTTCCAAGGGGAGAATTGGACTTAATGCTCTGGTGAGTTTTGGGACCAATACTTCTTTTTCATATTTTGTTGGTAATTTTTCAGCTAAATCTTTAATTCGATCATTCCATTCTTTATAACTTTCTTCCGGTTTTTGGCGATAAGGGGCAAGAATTGCTTCGGCTTGGTCAGGTCGATATTTCTCGCTGATAAGATTTTTTAGTTCTCCGGTGAATAAAGCATCGATGTCGCCTTTCTCTGCATCTATTTTTCTATCAAATTCTCCTATTTCTTTTTTATGACTGTTTTTTTCAGCGCGTGCGGCTTCATAATCTGTAAAGAATTTTTTGGGTCCAACTCCGTATTTTTCTTGGGTTAAATTGCGGAAAGAAAGACTGTTATTGGCTCCGCGACGAATGACTTCCCGAAATTGAACCGGAGTCCAATGGAATCGTTCGCCAATGACATTGATGACTCGATTGGCATCATTGTTTTGGTCACGTAAGGTGCGGGTCAAAACTTCAGCCCAAGTATCGGCTTTATTTATTTCCCCATGAAAAAGTCCGGTGCTGAGGAAGTCGGGAAGGCGAGCGGAACGATCCGTGAGTTTTTCATTGTGTTGGTTGATATCTTCGGCGATTTTTTTGTCTGAGGCCTGGGATTGAATTTCTTTTTGTTTGATTTCAGCGTTGTACGCTTCGGGGGCGCTTTGGACTCCGGATTCGGCTCGTTCTGTTTCAATGATTTTTTTTGTCTTTTCTTCTTCTTTATCCCAGTTTGTTTTTGGGACATAAATATCATCGGTTTCATCACAGTAAAATCTCCCCTTATTTTTGTAATTGGTGAGGTGGAAGGAGGTTTTATATTGGTTGCTTAATCTGACATTGAGGTCTTTGAGTTCGTCGACGGTCATGCCATAATCTGTTGCAATTTCGTCCATCCATCGGCCTTTGATTTTTTCAGGCGGAAGTTTGACGGGTTTAACCACATCGTTTAACACTTCTCCGCGTTTTTGAGTTTCCAGTTTTTGACTGAGTTTTTGTATGGCTTCGTTTTTTTGTTCGGCAAATTGTTTGGCTTTGTCCACGGTTAGTTCGTCACCACTTTTTGCAAGGGCTGTTAAAGTTTGATTCAGTTCGTCGAAGGTTTTTTGGATTTCAAGAAAAGCTTTGTCTCCAGGGAAAGCATCTTCGGTCGCACTTCTTTTTTTGTCGAGATCTTTTTTCTCATTCTCTACTGCGAGGATATTGGCTTCTTTTGTCTCTTTTTTCTCGCCAGGAGGTGGGCTATCTTCCCGAACATTCTCCACTTTCCCCACCAGCCTCTTCGGCTTGATGTCGCTTTCAGCAAATAAAGCTTGGCAGAAATTGGTTGTGAATCCCTTGAGGAAATTCATAGTTTTTGGTTTTAGTTTTTAATTTGATTTTTTAAAATCTATTAATTCTACCATAAATAAAAAACTATTGCAATGGTGTTGAAGTGAAAAAACTTGGAGGGTCTGATAAGGTGGGTGCGATGAAACTTCCTTTGATTCTCACCAACTTTAAAACCTACGAGTCTGCGATGGGCGCGAAAGCGGTCGAGTTGGCGCAACTTCACGAGAAGGTGAGCCTCGAAACCGGCGTTTCGATGGCTGTTGCCGTGCAGTCCACGGATATTTTTCGAGTGGCGTCTGCGGTCAAGATTCCGGTTTTTGCTCAGCATTTGGATTTGGTGCATTTCGGTTCTTATACCGGCCATATTTTGGCTGAGGCCGTGAAGGTGTCGGGCGCGTTTGGAACATTGCTCAATCATTCCGAGCATCGGTTGTCGCTGGAGGTGTTGAAGTTGTCGATTCAGCGGGCAAAAGAGGTGGGGTTGGTGGTGGTGGCGTGTGCGCAGGATCCTGAGGAGGGCGCGGTGATTGCGGGGTTTGGGCCTGATTTTGTGGCGGTCGAGCCGCCGGAATTGATTGGGGGAGACATCTCAGTAGCTACGGCAAAGCCTGAGATTATTCAGGTGGCAGTGGATTTGATTGGTCGCGGGCGCGTATTGGTGGGAGCGGGCGTGAAAAATTCAAAAGACATCGAAATTGCGATCATGCTCGGTGCGTCCGGCGTATTGTTGGCGTCCGGGGTGACCAAGGCCGCGGATCCCGAAGCGGTGTTGAGGGATTTGGCGAAAGGGGCGCATGAAGCGTAGGGAGTTTGAGGATTTTCCAGACAGGAATTTTGTTTTGGGGAGGTCTTTGCGTCGTTTGTTAAGTTTTTCGTGGATGATTTTTAAAAATCAAAATGGCTTATTTGAGCCAAAAATCGTGGCAAAAAGTGTGCACGTGCACACTTTTCCGAGGGAGATTTTTTGCTTGTCAGGACGGAACTTAAGATAATAATTTTGCCATTACAAAAATGTTAAAAGAAAATGAACGAGATAAGAAGTGGGAAATAGAAGAGAATGCGGGGAGCGCACTTCGCTAGCGCTGCGTGCGTGTTCGTGCGAAAATGCGGGTATGAAAAAATGGTTTTTGATTTGGGTTTCGATTTTGCCACTCTTTTTTCCGCTGTATCTCGTGCGGTTTTCGGTTGGGGGAGTGCCGACCACGTTGTTGGAAGTTTTGGTTGCGCTGACGCTGATGGTGGGCGTGATTTTTTTTGTACGACCGCGAAGTTTAAAAGAAGCATTTTTTAACCTTAAAAAACAGGGATTAAAGTCTATGTTTTGGCCGATTTTGTTGTTTGTTGGGGCTGCGATTTTTTCGACCTTCATTGTGCCGAAAACCACGGTCGCGATCGATGGCACGATTGTGGGGAGTCAACTTGTCGCGTTTGGGGTATTGAAGGGGTGGATTTTGATGCCGATTTTTTACTTTGCCATGATTCGATTTGTGCCGTGGACTGGAAAGGATAAAAAGCGCATGCTAGTGGCGTTGGCGTTGTCCGGTTTCGGGTTGTCATTGTGGGCGATTTATCAGATGGTGACGGGAAGTTTTACCACATGGGATGGTCGTGCGTCCGGCCCGTTTGAGTCCGCCAATTATTTGGCACTGTATTTGGGTCCGATTTTAGTGATGTGCGCGGGGCATATTGTACAAATATTTTGTTCAACAAAAAAAGTTTTATTCTGGTTGATTTTGTTTTTTGTCATGGCCGTCGCGTTTTGGGGTACGCAATCGTACGCGGCGTTTATTGCGTTTTTTGTGGGCACGGCATTTTACGGATTGTTTTCTTCCACGATTTCGCGAAAATTTAAAATTGTGGCGTGTTTGGGCGCTTTTGTCGTGGTCACCGGATTTTTTGTCACGCAAATGAACACGGCTAAATTTCAGTCGTTTTTGGATTTTGATGCGCGAACGTCGAGCAGTGTTCGAATCGAAGTGTATCGAGTGGCGTGGGGTTTGATCCAATCGCATCCGGTGGCAGGGATTGGATTGGGGCAATTTCAGGTTCAATACGCACTGAATGCTCCGACGATTTTGGGCCATGCGCCGTACGAGTGGGTGATGCTTCATCCGCACAATTTGGGGTTGGCGTTTTGGTTGAATACCGGGATTTTTGGAGTATTGGCCATGGCGTGGTTGTTGATGGTGGTGTTTTTTGGGAGGCGAAAAGGCGAGCGTGCGGAAGCGAGCGTGGCGTGCAAGAGTGGGATGAGCGTGGATGTGGCCGTGGCGCTGGGTGAGTGCACAAGGAGTAGTGATACGGCGGTGTGGAAACGAGCGTTGCGCCTAGTCGGTTTGGCCATGATGATTACGATTCTTACGCACGGTTTATTTGACGTTCCGTTTTTCAAAAACGACCTCGCGTATTTGTGGTGGCTGGTGGTGGGGTTGAGTGTTTAAAGGTTTTTATTGTTGGGGTCGACGACTTCAATACAGGTTAATCCCTGATCCCTGAATATTTTCATCATAGCGCGGAGATCCTTAGGGCCTGTTACGGCACGTTCGTTATCGTAAGGATGTGGCAATGTTATGATGTTAAAGTCAAAGTTTCCACCTTTATCAAGGGGAACTACTACTTTAGATAGAGGAATGTTTTGTCCTGTAGCGTCGGCAATTAATATTCCTATAGCGTGTTTTTTCTTATCCATTTCCGTGAATACAAATTCTCGTTTTATTTCATCCGCTTTTTCCCCTGGTCCACGTCTGGCAGCTTCTTTCTTTTTATCTTTGGCTTCCCTTTTTTCTCGAGTTTCCTGAGGTCTTTTATGGGGTTCCCAAGTCAGTTCTTTTGCCATCTTTAATGTTTAAAAAATTTAAATCCTATATAATAGTGCCGTTTTAATATTTTATGTAAAATTATTGCCTTTGTCAATCTTTTCAGGTCAAGTCATCTCCGGTCATGGGCGAGGGCGAACGATTGGTTTTCCAACGCTTAATCTTCGCTTAGATCTTGAAATGGATACTAAGAACAAAATTCCCTTCGCTGGGAAAAATGCGAAGAAAGCTCACTCCGCTTCGCTTCGTGAGTGCGCTTCGGGAGTGTATGTCGTAAAGGCGCAGGTGAATGGAACTTTTTTTTATGGCGGCATGCATTTTGGTCCGCGTCCCACATTTGATGAAAAAGAGTCTACCGTTGAGATTCATCTCGTTGGATTCTCAGGAGAAAAAGTCGACGGGGAGGTGAGGGTTGAGGTTTTGAAGCGGATTCGCGGTATTCGTACGTTCGTGTCGCAGGAGGCGTTGAAAAAGCAGATTGAGAAAGATATGATGGCGATAATGAAAATGGCTCACGATCAATAATTAATTTTCCCATGCTCGATTCTCTCAAGAAAAAGATCCCGCAACATCACCCCCTTCGCCTGCTTTATCACAAGACCATGGCGATTTTGGCGGCGCTGTATTACCGTTTTCCCGGGGATCGCATGACGGTGATTGGCGTGACCGGCACGAATGGCAAAACCACGACGGTGCATCTTATTTCTGAGATTTTGCGCGAAGCCGGGCATAAGGTGGGTTTTTTGACCACTGCGGATTTTCGTATTGATGAAGAATTGTGGCCGAATGAGGCGAAGATGACCACGTTGCCACCGTTTAAACTTCAACGTTATTTGCGGCTTATGGCAGATCAGGGTTGTCAGTACGCGGTTGTGGAAGTGACTTCGCACGCGCTGGATCAATCGCGGTTGTGGGGTGTGTCCATCGACATTGCGATTTCCACGAATGTGACGCACGACCATCTCGATTATCATATGACGGCTGAGGCCTATTTAAAGGCAAAAGGCAAGCTTTTTAACTCCCTCAATTATTCCAAACGCAAACCGAATATTCCCAAAGTTTCCATTCTCAATGCCGAGGATCCGAGTGTGACGTATTTTCAGAAATTTGTGGCGGATCGTACGTTTTTGTATGGGATTACCAAGGGTTCGTTTTGCGCGTCGGACATCACGTTGCGGGCGGATTCGAGTACGTTCACGTTTCGAGTTCCGAATGACCGTGCGGAAATCACGTTGCCGTTACCCGGACAATTCAATATCGAAAATGCGTTGGCCGCGGCTACGGTGGCTGTGGCCTTACAGATTAATTTGCCGATTATTAAGCGGGCGTTGGAAAAAGCCGCTCCTGTGCCCGGACGCATGGAGCCCATTCGTGAAGGGCAAAAATATGGAGTGATTGTGGATTATGCGCATGCGCCGGATTCGTTGGAAAAAATGTTGGCCATGTTTCGTCCGCTCACGTCGAAACGATTGATGGTGGTGTTTGGCGCGACAGGGGATCGGGATCGCAGCAAGCGCCCGATCATGGGCGAAATTGTGCATCGTTATGCGGATTGGATCGTGCTCACCGACGACGATCCGTACACTGAGGATCCGTTGCAGATTATGGGGGAGGTAAAAAAAGGAATTCCGCGAAAAGAGGGCGAAAATTTTTGGATTATTCCGGATCGACGAGAAGCGATTCGTGTGGCGTTGGCTGTTGCGCGTGAAGGCGATACCGTGATTGTGACCGGCAAAGGTTGCGAGCCGTATCAGGTGGTGGGGGATCGAAAAATTCCCTCCGACGATCGTCAAATCGTGCGCGGTTATTTGAGTCGTGAAGTGGAAGTGGAAATTGGCGAGGGGAAGGTGCAGGTGGGGAATCGGTATTTGGAGAGTTGATGAAAAATTTTGAATTTTAAATATTTCTCATGGTGGATTTTTCGGATGAAGAAGTTACTGAGGCAGTAGAATTATCGGATTTATTACAAAAAGAATTGATTGCGAAAGGATATCCTCCCGAATCTTTTGATATAAAAATACGATCGAAAGGACGAGTCTGTTTTATTTTTAGGATCGTTGATCCTAAGACAAAGAAACTTCTGGCAATTATGGCATTATATGTTCGAAATCGATTTGTTGCCACGAGTAATGATTTAGATGAAGTAAGGGGGATTTTTTTAACGGTTGAGAAAAAAGAAAAAGTTTCTTTTTTCTTAGTTGAATTATTTGATGGAAAACTTATTTTTAATCAGTTTGTTTCGAATCATTTTATTTTTTTAGGTAAAATGATTTTTTTTGAAAATTTGAGAGAAAAAGTATTGGGATTAAAAAAGGATTGTGCCTTAAAAATTATTTCTTGGGGAGGAGCGTTTATTTTATTTATTTTTTTATTATTGGATTGGATAAATTGGGTTAAAGTCCCCATTAAGAGTGTGTATTTATTTGTAATAATCATTGGGTTATTGTTGATCCCTTACGCAAGAAAAATAAGTATATTTGATAAAATTAAAATTGAGTTATAAGAGATAATAAAAAATTCACATTATTTTAATTTTTATAAAATCTGTGCCCGGGCACAAATTTTGCCTCAAATTTCGGCTTAAGTAAGCCATTTCGTATCCAGAAAATTCATAAAATTTTACTTAAATTATAAATGACCCAGGCGGTTGAAAAGAAAATGCAAGATAGCGCACTTCGCTTCGCTCCGTGCGTGTTAGTCCTCGATAAGCCCTCTGGGGTGAGCTCTTTTCGCGAAGTGGCGCGGGTGCGACGCGAGAGCGGGGTGCGGCGCGTGGGGCATCTCGGGACGCTGGATCCTTTGGCCACGGGCGTTCTTGTGGTGGCGGTGGGGGAGGCGACCAAGTTGATTGAGTATTTTATGAAGGCCGACAAGGTTTACGAGGCCACGGCGGAGTTTGGGAAAGTGAGTGATACGTACGATCGCGAGGGGGAAATTAAAGTGTTTGCGAGCGTGAATTCATTAGAAAAAATAACTCGCGAGGCGATTGAGCAAGCTTTGCCCTCTTTTACCGGCGAAATCATGCAAGTTCCGCCGATTTTTTCCGCACTCAAAATCAAGGGAAAGCCCGCGTATGAGCTTGCGCGTGCAGGCAAAAAAGTGGAGCTTAAGGCGCGGCCGGTTGTGATTCATGCGTTGGAAATTTTGAGTTTCGAAACACCGTTTTTGCGCTTGCGCATCCATTGTTCGAGCGGAACCTACATTCGTTCTTTGGTGCATGATTTAGGGCAAAAATTGGGCGTGGGCGCACTCATGACCGAGCTCCGCCGTACGCGAGTCGGGCCTTTTTCGTTGGAGGCTCTGGGTGAAATTTCTCTCGAAAAATTGGTTGAAAATTGGGCCTCGTTCGAACTTACCGATTCGCTATTTCAGGCGTTACGCCAGGGGAGAATCGAAAAAGCTCCTTCCGGTTTTCCTGAGGCGAGTGACGGTTTTCCTGTGGCTGCGTTTTTTCACGGCAAGGTGGTGAGTTTTTTGGAAAAAGATGAGAAGGGGGATATCAGAATTTTGAAGAATTTGTGTACCGGTTCTTTTTAAAATATGCGATACTCGGTTTGCTTTTTACTTTTTTATTTTCTTTATGAATAAAGTTATTGCGGTTGCTGCGGTTGGCGCGGCCTTGGCTGTCGGGATGGCCGGTTATTTTCTTTCTCCTCAGAAATATCATAAATTTAATGTTCATTATTCGGTGGTTTGGTCTTCGGATTTAGTTTCTATTGATCCCTCTATTAAGCAATTTGCTTTTTTGGGTTCTGCGGAAGCGGATATTGAATTGGTTTTCCCGGCTGAAGGAGGAAATTTGGTCCAGCAAAACGGTACCGCTAAAATTACAGGTTTTGTTTCGGAAGATCCTAATTGTATTGTTTCGGATCCCAAGGATTTGTTTGCGCACGAATTATCGGTTGAATTTAATCCTTCCACGACTTTTTTTACGTTGGTGCAAGGAGAGAAGCCTTGGCCTAAAATACAATTTCAAGAATTGGCTTGGTCCAAAGGAGTTAATTTCCCTTTGTTGGAGGTAGAAATGTCTTGTCCGGTGGTGGGGTCTTTTCCTTTAAATACCAGTATTTATCCTTTGGTTTTGGGTGTTTTTGATGATCATACAATTTCAGCCGATTGTCTTTCCAATTCAGAATCGGGTTATGCTTGTTATGTTCATCTCGACTCTCCTGTTTTTAATGTGGGTAATCCGGATACGTTGAGTGAAGTTCCCTTTATGAATATGTACCTTGCGACCATTGAATTTACGGTGGAAGATTTGGGAGAAATTAAATTGTAACGTGTTAAACTGTCCCCGTATGGAATCCCTTTCTCTCTACATCGACGCGTTTCGACCGTATGTTTTGCCCGGACTTTTTGCGTTTGTGGCTACGTTTGTGTTGAGTTTTCTTGCGCTTCGAGTTTTTCCAAAAATCGGATTGATGGATCGTCCGCACCTTTATGGTTTGAAGCGCAAACCCGTGCCGTACAGTGGCGGACTCATTCTCGCGTTGGTGTTTTTTGTCTCCGTTTTTTTATTCATGAAAATTGACGTTCGTTTGACCGCGGTTCTCGGGGCCGCCGGATTGATTGTTTTGGTGAGTTTTTTGGATGATCGATTTCGATTGAGTCCGCTGTTGCGGTTGTTTGTTCAGATTGTGGCTGCGTTGTTGGTAGTTCTGGCCGGGGTGGGCGTGACGTCGATCACGAATCCGTTTGGCGGCATGATTTCACTCGATGCGTTTCAATTTTCGTTACATTGGGGAGGGGCAGTGCACACGTATGCGACATTGGCTGTTATTTTTACCGTATTTTGGATCGTTCTCCTTATGAATACCGTGAATTGGCTCGACGGGTTGCCGGGGCTGGTGAGTGGGATTTCGGTTCTCGCGTCCGTGCTGTTGTTTGTGCTCAGCATTCGGCCGCATTTTCATTATATTGATCAGACCGATGTGGCGATGTTTGCCATTATTTTGGCAGGCGCGTGTTTGGCGTTTTGGCGATTTGATTTTTCGCCGGCCAAGATGTTGATGGGGGATACGGGAAGTATGTTTTTGGGTTTTATGCTCGCGATTTTGTCGATTTTCTCAGGCGGGAAAATTGCCACCGCGTTTTTGATCATGGGTTTTCCTATTTTGGATGCGTTTTGGGTGGTGATGCGGCGCATTGCGAAAGGGCAGTCTCCGCTCAAAGGTGATTTGGGACACTTCCATCATCGATTGTTGAAGGCCGGATTCAGCGAACGAAAAGTCATCGTTTTTATTTATGCCTTGTGTGCGTTGTTTGGCGGGCTGGCGCTGGTGCTGGGATCTCAGGGGAAATTGATTGCGCTGGTTGTGATGGGTGTGATGATGGGGGTATTGGGAAGTTGGGTGGCAAGGAAGGGGAAAAAAGAGGGCAATTAAAAATAAAAATGGCTTATTTAAGCCAAAAATTTGATTAAAAACTCTGCCCGGGCGGGATAGTTAACGAAACTTGGTTGAAGAATATTTTCTTTTAAATCTGTAAAAGTTTCTTTTTTGTGTCATTTTCTCGTGTATGAATAAAAAACATGAGAAATCTTCCTGCT
>Ga0265292_1000867_pt1 | contig 32721 bp, 27 predicted proteins | sample Munlanlewell296A_FD_189080 | JGI IMG/M metagenome (GOLD analysis project Ga0265292, IMG submission 189080) | Leachate microbial communities from a municipal landfill in Southern Ontario, Canada - Leachate well 296A | ecosystem: Engineered > Solid waste > Landfill > Unclassified | place: Canada... | reverse complement strand
CATGCCCTGATACGGAAACTGCCTGCCGTAGAGACCCTTGGCTCGGTAACCTACATCTGTTCCGACAAAACGGGCACGCTCACCTTGAACAAGATGACGGTGGAGGAAGTGTATGTTGACGGCAACGCAGTTCGGAGTGCGGAGTTCGGAGTTCGGAGTGCCCCCTCACCACAGCCCTCTCCCGCAGGGGGAGAGGGAGCCTTGGATGGTAATCCGCACTCCGCAAGCCGCACTCCGCAAGCGCTTCTCATGACCGCTCTTGCGCTCAGCAACGACGCGCAGACGGGTGCTGACGGCACTGTTATCGGCGATCCCACGGAAATCGCGCTTTATGATATTGCAAAGAAACAGGGCTTTGAGAAAAGGGAGCTGGAAAAAGATTTCCCGAGAGTGGCGGAGATCCCGTTCGATGCCGACAGAAAGTGCATGACGACTTTTCATGCGCGCCCTGAAGGAGGATTTGCTTCTTTTACCAAAGGGGCGATAGATGTTCTGATCGACAAGTCGGAAAATATTTTAACCGCGAAGGAATTGAGGGCTGTTGATAAGCAGGAGATCAACGGAGTGAATGACCGGATGGCGGCGGACGGCCTGAGGGTCCTCTGTATTGCAATGAGAACCTGGGACGCACTGCCTGCTGATATGTCCCCGGGGAATGTTGAGACCGGTCTGACGATCATCGGTCTTACCGGCATGCTGGACCCGCCCCGGGAAGAAGCCGGGGAAGCGGTCGCCCTGTGCAAGGCAGCGGGGATAAAGCCGGTCATGATAACCGGCGACCATCCCATCACCGCGCGGGTAATAGCCCAGCGTCTGGGCATTGTAGACGACGATCCAAAAGCGCTCATGACCGGACAAGAGCTGGAGAAGTTATCACTAGAGGAATTTGAGGCAAGGGTCGAGCATATCCGGGTATACGCGCGGGTCGCGCCCGAGCAAAAACTGAAAATCGTAAAAGCACTCCAGGACAAAGGCCAGTTCGTCGCCATGACCGGGGACGGGGTTAACGACGCGCCAGCATTAAAGCGGGCGGACATCGGTGTTGCCATGGGCATCACCGGAACGGATGTATCAAAAGAAGCCGCCCACATGATCCTTCTGGATGACAATTTCTCCACTATCGTAAAGGCAGTGAGGGAGGGGAGAAAGATCTACGACAATATCAGAAAATTCATCAAGTATCTTCTCACAACGAATTCAGGAGAGATATGGACCCTCTTCCTTGCGCCTCTGGCAGGCCTGCCGATACCCCTGCTTCCGATCCATCTGCTCTGGATCAATCTGGTGACGGACGGGCTACCCGCCCTCGCCCTGTCCGCGGAACCTGCCGAGGGCGATGTTATGAAAAGACCGCCGCGGCATCCCAAAGAAAGCATCTTCAGCCACGGTCTCGGCGCCCATGCGATATGGGTGGGTCTCTTAATGGCCGGCATCGTCCTTTTTGTTCAGGCCTGGTCCATCAAGACAGAGCATGCTCACTGGCAAACCATGGTATTTACCGTGCTCTGTCTGACCCAGCTCGGCCATGTTCTCGCCATACGATCGGAAACAGAATCCTTGTTCACGATCGGGATATTCTCCAATAAATACCTCCTCGGCGCGGTCGTGTTGACTTTTGTTCTTCAGATGGCCACGATCTATGTGCCTGTGTTAAATCCGATATTTAAGACAGAACCGCTGACGCTGAATGAGCTGCTGTTTACGCTCGCATTGTCATCCGTGGTCTTCCTTGCCGTGGAGCTGGAGAAATTGATCAAAAGAAAACAAAAAATAAACGAAAATCAACTTGACAAATAGTCGCCCTGCTTTCATAATTACATCACATGTCGGAAACAGTTTGCCTGTGGCCCTGCAATCACCTCATCCATGCGTCGCGAAAAAACAGACCAACGGTTTCATCTATTATTACTAAAGCCCATCTGTATTGATATTAAAAAGATTTGTTCATAATTCGGGGGAGGAGGTGAGCGTGGTTCGACAGACTGCCGATTGACAGGCATTTTGTTTTACTGTTTGTGCGCCTTGCACGGACTTTTTTAAATAAAAAGGAGGTCATCGTATGGCAGAACAGGGTAATACATGTCCCGCTCCAAAAAAAGAGGGGCTTTCAGCCCTCTGGAAAAACGAGGACTGGCTGGCTGTCTGGCTCGGGTTCTTCATCATCCTCGCGATCATCGCGGCGTTTCATTTCAAGCTGTTCAACCTTTCAACGATTTCGACAAACTTCAAATGGACAACGGACAGCCAGGTCGCTTCGCGCGTTGACAAATGGAAAAACGCGGTCGAACCCCGCATCATTGAAGCCGAGGCAAAAGGAGACGCGGGCACGGTTGTGCGGCTGAAGGCCCTTCAGGAAGCGCTCGCGAAGGGCGACCGCCAGGAAATTCTTAAGGCCGCGGGAAAAGTGGAGGGTGTCGGAGGCATCCCGGGCGAGGTCGGCAAGGAGATCGCCGACCGCACCAAGGCTCGCGCCGATAAGGTCTTCACCCAGACCAACATCTTTAACGTCATTAAGATCGCGCTGGGCTTTCTGATCGTTTCCTCGGTGGGGATCATCCTGCTCGGCAGAAATCTCAGAAAATATATTGTGGCGTTCCCCGTTGTTTTTTTCCTCGCCTGGCTGTCCCGCTTCCTGGCAGGGAATGCGCTGCCGACCGACTGGGGCATAGAATATGTCATCTTCGCCCTGATCATCGGGCTTGCCATCAGCAACACCATCGGCCTCCCCCAATGGCTCCGGGATGCCGTCCAGACCGAGTATTACATCAAGACCGGCCTCGTGATCCTGGGAGCGGGACTTCTGTTCTTCGAAATCGTGCAGGCGGGAGCTCTCGGTATCGTTCAGGCAGTGCTGGTGATCGGAGTGGTCTGGTACTTCTGTTTCTGGCTCTGCAGAAAGCTCAAGGTGGACGATGAGTTCGGCGTAATCCTGTCGAGCGCGGTCTCGATCTGCGGCGTGTCCGCCGCGATCGCGACCTGCGGCGCCATCGAGGGGGACAAGAAGAAACTTTCCTATGTCACCTCGCTCGTGCTGATCATCGCGGTGCCCATGATGGTCCTTATGCCCTGGGCAGTAAAGTATTTCGGCATTCCCGAAATCGTGGGCGGCGCATGGCTCGGAGGCACGCTCGATACGAGCGGCTCGGTCGTCGCGGCAGGCGCACTGATCAGCGAAGCGGCCATGAAGACAGGCGTTATTGTCAAATTCTCACAGAACGCATTGATCGGCGTTGCCGCTTTCATCCTCTCGATCTGGTGGACGTTCAGGGCGGGAGCGGCCGCGGGCCAGCGCCCTACGGCCCGCGTAATCTGGGACCGGTTCCCGAAATTCGTTCTGGGCTTCATCGTGGCCTCGGTCGTCTTTTCCTTTGTGCTGCCTCTTGACACCGTAGACAGTACAAAGAAGGTGCTGGGAGAGCTTCGTACCTGGTGGTTCGCTCTGGCGTTCGTTTCCATCGGTCTTGAGACGCGCTTCCTTGATATGGCGAAAATGGAGGAGGGACGGCCCGCGCTTGCCTTCGTCACTGCGCAGGCGTTCAATGTCGTCTGGACACTGATCCTGGCCTACCTGCTGTTCGGCGGGGTCATTTTCCCGGTGCCGGACATCCGGTAACCTCACAACAACACTGCCGGAGCCTGTCCGGTCAGTAAACTGAAACCGTGAAAGGAGAAATTCGATGAAAAAGATCGCAGTTGTCTGTATCGCATTCGTAACAGCAGTACTGGTCCTGGCCGGCCCCTCGTTGGCTGTGGACGCGAAATATTCAGCAGGGGCGGCCAAGCAGGTCGATGAATTCAAGATCCTGAAACGCGACAAGAAGGAGATGCCGGCCTCACTAAAGGGCGTCAAGAACCTAACGGCCGACGAGCTCAAGGCCATGGTCGACCAGAAAAAGAAGATCGTGATCCTGGACAACCGGCCGGTGGACGAGTTCGAGAAGGAGCGCATTCCCGGCTCAATTCGGCTGAACTCAGACGATCTGCTGGACAAGGCGACGCTCGCGGAATTCGCGGGACTCAAGAAGGATGACGTGATCATCAACTACTGCAACGGAGAAAAATGCTGGCGGTCTCCGGCAGTGGCGGTCATGCTGCAGGACCTCGGCTATAAGAACCTCAACTGGCTGCGCGGAGGGTTGCCCGAGTGGATCAAAAAGGGTTATCCTACCGCCGAAGGCAAATAATCGCGTTGTCGTTCCCCTGCGGGGCATTCGCTCCGCAGGGCTTGTTTACGGGTCATCCCCGCTCCTGACACCCTGCCCTGTCGATGAAAAAGACGATCATTGAAACGTTCATCATTGTGCTTTTCACGGTGCTGCCGTCCCTCGCATTGAGAAGCCTGGTGTTCATCGGGATGTGCGCGTACCTATACACGACTGAGGGAATATTCCTTGCTCCGGACGGGCTCCTTATACACGAGAGGCGGCCAAGAATCCGCTTGACAAGCCACGTATCTCATTTCATAATCGCCGTATTGCGGGGGGCGCGGACGGGCCGGGATTGTTGACAAAAAGCCGGCATTTGCCATAAAAAAGCGGGGGGGTCCGCAATCCTCGCGAAGACGCCGTTCGCCGAGGGAAAGGACCCTTTCCGACGGCTTTGTATCGCTGCCCGGAATTTATTCTTATCACTCGAAACCGGAGGGATCAATGGAACGCATGCACTGGCACGCAATGGAAGCGATTCAAGTGATCACAGAGCTCGGCAGTGACATACACCAGGGCTTGAAAAGCCAGGAGGTTTCCGAACGCCTCGTGCTCTATGGTGCGAACGAACTCCGGAAGGAGAAGGGCATCTCGCCGCTGACGCTCTTTCTCAACCAGTTCAAGAATACCCTGGTCATCATCCTGCTGGTCGCCATCGTCCTGTCCGCCCTGGTCGGCGAGGTGGTGGATGCCGCCATCATCGCCGTCATCGTCGTATTCGTGGCGGTCCTGGGCTTTATCCAGGAATACCGTGCTGAGCGGGCGATCGAGGCGCTCAGAAAAATGCTCTCGCCGACGATTACCGTGCTGCGTGGCGGCCGGGAGGAGGAGGTTCCTTCGAAGGACCTGGTGCCGGGCGATGTCATGCTGCTCGAAGCGGGCGACAAGGTCCCCGCCGACGCGCGGATCGTCGAGGAGCACTCCCTGCGGTGCGACGAAGCCTCCCTGACCGGCGAGTCCGTCCCGGTCGGGAAGCGCTCAGACGCCGTACCCGCCGAGTCAGCGGTCAATGACCGAAAGAGCATGGTTTTCACCGGCACAACCATCACCTACGGGAGGGGCAAAGCCGTAATTACAGCGACGGCCATGCGGACCGAGCTCGGCAAAATCGCGGAGGAGGTGACGAATGTCGAGATGGAGAAGACGCCGCTGGAGAAGAGGACCGAGGAAATCGGCAAGTGGCTCGGGATCATCGCGCTCGGGATCTGCTTCCTCGTTGCGGGCATCAGCATCGTGCGTGAATACCTTGCCCAGGGCAGTGTGAGTCTGCCCTTTATCGTGACGATCACCATGTTCGCGATCGCTCTCGCCGTGGCCGCCGTGCCCGAGGCGCTTGCGGCCATTGTCACCGGCGCGCTCGCCATCGGGATGCGCCAGATGGCAAAACAGAACGCCCTGGTGCGGAAAATGACCGCAGTCGAAACGCTGGGCTGCACGACCGTCATCTGTTCGGACAAGACCGGAACTCTCACCAAGGGCGAGATGACCGTGCGCAAGCTGTACCTCGCCGGCAGGTCGATTGACGTGAGCGGGGCGGGCTATGCGCCCGAGGGCGAGTTCCGGTCGGGCGGCGAAGCCGTGCAGGCCGCGGGAAACCGGTCCCTCGAGGAGTTCCTGAAGCACGGGATCTTGTGCAACGATTCAGACCTTCACGAACGCGACGGAAAGTGGGGCATCAAGGGCGACCCGACAGAAGGCGCCCTGGTGGTGGCGGCAGCCAAGGCGGGCATTCACGTGCACGAGACAAGGCTCGAGCATCCCCGCGTGGAAGAGCTCCCCTTCAGTTCCGAGCGGAAGCGGATGACGACCATCCATCGCTCCGGTGGGGGCCACATCGCCTCTTTGAAGGGCGCGCCGGAGCTTGTGCTGGCGCGGTGCTCCCGCATCCTGGAAAACGGCATCCTACGGCAGCTGACCGACGCCGATCATACCGCCATCCTGTCCGCGAACGAGGAGATGGCGGCAGCGGCGCTGCGCGTGCTGGCTGTTGCGTCCCGTACCCTGCCCGACGGCCTCGCGTACGACGAGGACGCCGTCGAGAGCGACATGGTCTTCCTCGGCCTCGCCGGCATGATGGACCCGCCCCGCGTCGAGGCGATTGAGGCGATCCGGGTATGCCGGCAGGTGCACATCAAGCCGGTGATGATCACCGGCGACCACAAGCTCACTGCCATGGCGGTGGCGCGAGAGATGGGGATCTACCAGGAAGGCGACCGGGTGATGACCGGCGCGGAGTTGGAGCGGATGTCGGATGAGGAGTTCGACCGGATCGTGAATACCGTTTCGGTGTACGCCCGCGTGTCGCCCATGGACAAGCTCAAGATCGTGAAGGCCTGGAAGCACCGGGGAGATGTGGTTGCCATGACGGGCGACGGTGTGAACGACGCGCCGGCCCTGAAGCATGCCGATATCGGGATAGCCATGGGCATCAGCGGGACCGAGGTGACCAAGGAGGCCGCCGACATGGTCCTGCTGGACGATAACTTCGCCACGATCGTCATGGCCATTGAGCGGGGACGCTGGATCTACGACAACATTAAGAAATACCTCACCTACCTCCTGCGGGCCAACATCACCGAGGTGGCCGTGATCGGCGGAGTCGTGTTGATGATGGGGCCGGAGTATCTGCCGCTCCTTCCCGCCGCCATCCTGTATATCAATCTTGCGACCGACGGCCTGCCCGCCCTCGCCCTCGGCGTTGCGCCGCCGGACCCGGACATCATGCAGCGGCCGCCGCGGGACCCGAAGGAGAGCGTCTTCACCCGCGAAGTGCTCACCTTCATCCTGCTGGCGCTGCTGGTCGAGATCCCGCTCTTCTTCTGGCTGTTCTTCCATGATCTGGGGGACATCGAGCACGCGCGGACCGAGATGTTTTTCCTCTTCATCATCGTCGAACTGGTCATCGCCTTGAGTTTCCGTTCGCTCCGGTTCAGCATCTTCAAGGCGCCGCCCCACGGCTGGCTGCTCCTGGCTATCTTCTGGGAACTGGTGCTGGTCGCAGGGCTCATTCAGATCCCGGCACTGCGCGAGGCTTTCGGGATACGACTTCCAACGCTCACGGACATGAGTATCGTGATCGGGATCAGCGTTGTGGTGCTCCTGTCCATGGAGGCGCTGAAGGCCGTGCTGCGAAGGACAGCGGAGAACCGGATAACGGGGGCGACACGATAGCAGAAGGTGTGAACTGCACTGCCGGAAGGAAAGGTGGGCGGAGAAATGATGATCACGGACCCCTTCATTGTCGGCCTGGTCCATCCGGGCACGACAACGATCTATCTTATCGAGGTCCTGTTCGCGGCGGGCGTTATCATAGTCGGCAAGCTCTTGATGCGCCGGATGATCAGAAAAGAAGAGCAGGCAGGACAGGTGCATAAAGAAGCAGCATAAAGAAGCAGAATAATGGGTAAGGAGTTCCTATGGCGATCCTGACAATATCGAGAGAATATGGAAGCGGCGGCAGGGAGATCGGCTATGCCGTGGCAAAGCTCATGGGCTATGCCTATATCAACAAGGAAGACCTTCTCTCCGACATACGAAAGGACGGGTCAAAATGGGAACAGTCGGTCAAGGACCTTGATGAGCACTGCCCGAGCGTATGGGAAAAGTACGATTGGTCATTTCGGGGTTTTGCCGCGCTCATCCAGAGCCATTTACTGGAGCATGCGCTCGCAAACAACGTGGTGATCATGGGACGGGGCGGGAACTTTTTGCTCAAGGATTTTCCCCATGTATACCGGATACGAATAATCGCTCCAATGGATATCCGCATAGAACACGTCATGAAGCGGGAGGGCGTGGACAGGGACGCGGCGCGCTGGCTCTGCGAAAAGACGGACAACGAGCGATCCTGCTTTCTCCATACGATCTATGGAAAACGATGGGACGATGCGGCTGAGTATGATCGGGTCTTTCAGATCACCGACCGTTCCGTGGACGATGTCGTTTCGATCGTCAGGGAGGCCCTCACCGAGCGAGACCGGAACACGACGGAAGCAGCGCTGACGGCCCTCGCCATGATGGCTGTCGCGGCAAAGGTCAAGGCCGGGATCGCCACAAACCCCCGCTTTTTCATACCTACCCTTGAAGTCCTCTATGACGGTAACGAGATCGTGCTGCGCGGCATCACCCACACGCCGGAGGAACATACCCGCATCGAGGAGGAGGCCCGGGCGCTCGCTGCGGGTGTGCCGGTGCGATGTAATCTGCATTATCGGAAGTAGACTTCTCGTATGCGCTGTCGCCCTCCCTGCAATCCAGACCCGCACCGTTCCCTTGACTTCAAGACTGCGTCTGCTATGATTGGATTTCATGGATGGTCAATCCCGGAGCATGGAGGATAATTTGAAAAAAATTATTATACTCTGCCTGGCCTTTCTGTTTTACGCGGGTTCCGCCTTTGCCAAATTCGATCCCGCCTTCACCTGGACCACGCTCGAGACGCCGCACTTTTCCATCCACTATCACCAGGGTGAAGAGGAACTCGCGAAACGGACAGCGGTGATCGCCGAGGACGTGCACGCGCGATTGGTCCCGCGCATCCAGTGGGAGCCGACGGGCAGGACGCATCTGGTCCTCGTGGATGCCATGGACGCGACGAACGGTTTGACCACGGTGGTCCCCTACAGGCATATTACGCTGTATATCACGCCGCCCGTCGGGGCGCCCGGTTTCGGAACAACGGTCTATGACGAGTGGATGAGGACGCTCATCACCCACGAGTACGCGCACATCCTGCATCTCGACATGGTCCACGGCGTCCCCGATTTTCTCCAGTATCTCTTTGGCAGACTCTACTTTCCGAACCAGTTCCAGCCGACCTGGATGATCGAGGGCCTTGCCACCTATGAAGAAACCGAGCAGACTTCCGGTGGCCGAGGCCGCTCGCCCGGGGCGGAGATGGTCATTCGCATGGCCGTGCTTGAGGACAAGTTTCCGCGCCTCTCCCAGGCCGCGGTCTTCCCCGACTTCTGGCCCTCGGGTCAGGTCCCGTACCTCTTCGGCGAAGGGTTTACGCGTTTTATCGCCGAAAAGTACGGCAGGGAAAAACTTGCCAATATTTCCACGCGCTACAGCTACTACGGCGTGCCCTGGTTCGTGGATGCGAACGGTCGCTGGACCCTGGGCGCGTGGTACAGCGATCTCTGGTACGAGTGGCAAAACGGGCTGAAGGCGCGCTACGCAAAGATACGGGAGGAATTGAGCGCAACGGGTCTGACTGCTTCGCTTGCGCTTACCCGGCGCGGGTTCGTAAATATCTCGCCTGTTTTCTCACCTGACGGCAATCGCGTCGCCTACACGGTCTCGAATGAAGATGAATTTCCCGCCATCAATATCATGAACGCGGACGGAACGGAAGACCGCAGGCTGGTCGAGAACACAACGTCCTCGACCTCCTCCGGCAAAAGCATCGCATGGAGCCCGGACGGCAGCGGTATATACTATACGAAGATCGATATCAGCAGGAACACAAACATCTACAATGACATCTATTACTATGATGTGAAGGAAGACGAGGAAATTCGCATTACCGATGGACTCCGCGCCCGCGACCCCTTCCCCTCGCCTGACGGGAAAAGGCTCCTTTTTGTTTCGAACAAACTGGGCAGGACCCGTCTCGGCATAATTGATATTCCGAACGACCTCAGCAGTCCGGTTCTCGAAAAGGACATCAACTGGCTGTCCGAGGAGAGCGCTAATCAGTACGAAACGCCGCGTTACAGCCCCGATGGGACGCTGATTGTTGTCGGTGTATGGCAGCCGGGCGGGTACAAGGACATCTGGGTCCTCGATAAACAGGGAAACAAGGTCGAGGAGCTGACGCATGATCGCGCGATCGACGGCAACGCGGCATGGAGCCCTGACGGAAAGGTCATCTACTTTTCCTCCGATCGCACCGGTATCTTCAACCTCTATGCATTCGAACGGGCGACAAAGAAGATCTACCGGATAACAAACGTGCTCGGGGGCGCATTCACGCCTGCCCCCTCACCGGACGGCAAGACGCTCGTGTTCTCGTCGTATAGCTCCGCGGGATACGACATCCACATGAGGCCGGCGGACTCCGCCTCCTGGAAACCAGCTGAGCCCGATCAGGATCGTTATCCCGAAGTCGCGTACACGGAAAAACCGGTTGAAACGAGGACGCATGCATACAATCCCCTGCCCACGCTCGTCCCCCGTTACTGGTTCCCCTGGTTCGGGTTCAGTGAAGAAAGCCGCTGGCTTTTCGGATTTCTGACCTCTGGCCAGGATGCGGTCGAACGCCACTCCTATGCCTTGGCCGGATTCTACAGCCCGAAGACATACCGGAAATGGTATGCGTTCAATTATGTCTATGACGGACTGTATCCGACTTTCCAGTTCGCGGCATCGGATATGGATGGGACCTTCAGCGACCTGCTGAGCGATCCGACAGGCACAAAAGATTACGTCCAGCGTGAGCGCGCGATCGATGCATCGCTCGTCTTTCCCCTGCTCAAGCTGCAAAAACAGCATGCCTTGCTTGTCGGGTACCGGCGGAAAGAGATTTCCGCGCTTACCCGGCTTCCCCCGTGGCCGCGCTATAGCGGTCCTGTTCCCGCTCAGGGCACGCTGGTGTCAGGCCGCGCTGTTTACCTCTTCAACAATGCGAAACAGTATGGTTTCTCCATCAGCCCGGAGGGCGGTAGGACCATCGAAGTGGGGTATAAGCAATACGATAAATCGATCGGCAGTGACTTCAACATCAGCAAATATTCAGCGGACTGGCACGAGTACATTGACTTTCCCTGGAAACACCACGTGCTTCAGGCCCGGGCCTTCGCCGGAATCTCCAGGGGTGAGGTGATTCCCCAGGGCGCGTTCCAGGTGGGCGGCGATAATCCGGGTAATGCGTTAATACCGGTTGATGACGAATCAATCTATTTGCGCGGCTATCCGATCAATTCCTTCCGGGGCAGAAAAGCGGGCCTCGCGAGCCTCGAGTACCGCTTCCCCATCAAGGACATCGAATTGGGCTGGAGCAGCACTCCCGTCTTTTTACGCCGCGTCCACGGTGCGGTCTTTGCCGAGGCCGGCAACGCCTGGAACGATGCATTCCGCAGCAGGGAATTCAAACGATCTGCCGGCGCCGAGGTCCGGCTCGACACCAACCTGACATACTATCTCCCCATCACGTTCCGGATCGTGTTTGCGTATGGATTTGACGACAAAGGCGAGTCGCAGGTCTATGTGTCGCTCTGGATGCCGGCGTTGTTTTAAGGTATCTGAAGTATGCAATAATCTTCCGGGAGGTGCTTCATGATACTCGTGACCGGCGGTACTGGATTTGTCGGCAGACATCTTATCAAGCGACTGCGTCAGGAGAGTATTCCTGTTCGGGCGATCGTCAGGGACCCGGGCAAGGCCCAAGCGCTTAAAGACCTCGGGGTGGATATCGTCAAAGGCGATCTGTCGGATACTGCCTCGCTCGAAAAGGCGGCAATGGGAGTGGAGCGCGTTATTCATCTCGTGGGTATCATCCAGGAGGGACCGGGCGCGACCTTTCAGGGCGTGCACGTGGACGGCACGCATAATGTCATCGAAGCGGCGAAAAGGGCGGGTGTACGCCACTTCTTTTATCAGAGCGCGCTCGGCACGCGGCCCAACGCAAACAGCGAGTATCACAAGACCAAGTGGGCGGCGGAGGAACTTGTGCGCGCCGGCGGAATCCCCTACACCATCCTTCGCCCATCGCTCATCTATGGCCCCGGCGACCAGTTCACCCTCAGGCTGTCGGAGATGATCCGGCTTTCGCCCCTTCTGCCCGTCATTGGTTCCGGAAAATCAAAGATACAGCCGATCTTCATCGACGATGTCACGGCGTGCATACTGAAGGCCGTGACGAGTGATTGTTGCTTGAACGAGATATACGAGATCGGAGGGCCGGATCAGCTGTCCTACGAAGAAGTCACCGTTGCGATCGCCGACGCCATGGGTGTGAAGCGGCCTGCGCTGCACCTGCCGCTCTTCTTCATGAAGTCCATGGCGACAGTCTTCGAAGCCGTGCTGCCCAAGGCGCCGGTGACCACGGACCAGCTTATTATGCTGCAGGAAGACACCGTATGCAACATGCGCGACGTCCGCGATGCCTTCAGCATCGATCCCATCGGATTTCGCGAAGGGTTGAAAAAGTTCATTCGCCCCGCATAAAGCTCATAACATCAAATGCAGCCGCACGCAGAGAGCCCCTCAGCCTGAAGAACAACCAAAGGGATTGCCGATTAATGACAACATGAACTCTTTATTCTGCAAGAAGTACTTCCTGGGCTACCCATCTTTGACCTATAACAACAGAGGAAGATTTCAAACGGTAATTGAGGGAAGCGTCAGGTGAGAACGTGCGCCTTGGGTCGATCGTTCGGCGAAAAGAGCACGCTTACTTGCATCCAAAAAAAGTCATGCCCCCCGGTCCTGCTGGGGGGCATGTAAGTATGTTGCATATCAGATCGTCTTCACTATCTCATTCGAATAATCACTTTCCTGCCCTGAGATGTCCACGGTTGTCACGGTAAAATAGTAGGTCCCGGGTGAAAGATTCAATGTTGTAGTAATGGTAGTTGTCCCGGGATTTGCGACATTTACCACTTGTGTATACGTTTGGGATACTGTTCCATAATATACTTTATACAGGGACAGATCCGTCGCCGGATTCAAAGAGGACCCGTCTGTATTTGTCGTCGGCGCATCCCACGTCAAAGTTACCACACCACCGCCCGTTCCCGTAACCGTAAGCGTGGCAGTTCCTGCAATGCTCACCGATGTTGCCGTGATCGTTGTTGAACCGGCGGCTACTGACGTGGCCAAACCATTGGAACCGGCTGCGTTACTGATGGTTGCAAAAACCGCAGTTGATGAACTCCAGGTTACTGTTGTTGTAAGGTCCTGCGTCGTATTGTCCGAGAATGTCCCCATTGCGGTAAACTGTTGCGTTGTGCCGATTGCAATGCTCGAATCGGCCGGGGTTATCGCAATGGACACGAGTGTTGCCGAAGTCACCGTCACGTCGGTCGATCCCGATATGTCTCTCCATTTCCCCGTGATCTTTGCCCTGCCGCCATGCGTGGCGGTTATATGCCCTGCGCGATAAAACGAGCCCGAGTCTGAAGCGTACAATCCCGTGAAGCCTGCTTCATCACTGCCGGATGCAACATCTAAAGACGATGAAGTCCAGGTTACCGATGATGTCAGGTCTTGTGTCGTATTGTCCGAGTAGATGCCGGTGGCTGTGAACTGTTGACTGGTATTTACGGCCAGTGTCGGATTAGCAGGCGTTATCGAAATGGATTGGAGTTGCGCTCCGGAACTGCTTGTCGTTACATCAGAATTGCCGGCGCCTCCTCCGCATCCGACCAGACCGGCGATAAGTAATGATGTTAAAATAATGAAGCTTGATTTTTTGTTTAACATATTGTGTTTCTCCACTGCCTTGGGCAGAGCCTATCTCGTGTTAAGGTAATAATACGTTAACCTCGGGGTGGCGTCTGTGATTCCAAATACAGAATGCTTTGTGATTTCAGTCACATTGCATGCGTGTAGGTTCTCAGCGATTCAGGTCAAGAGCGGCGTCAGAATTGATCCTGTTTGGGTTTATGGTGCAAGGGGATGTCGGGGCTGAGAGGAATATTGTTTGGTTTAACGTGTTCTTATGGCGGTTCTTATCTCACAAAGTTATTGCGTATCCTCTGAAAATTATCTATACTACTGCCATTCAGCAAAACGTCGCCAAGGAATCAAATTCTCCTCAAAAAATAGAAACACTCTTTGATTTTTTTTAGGGATTCCAGCATGAACGGCTTACCAGGATAGAAAAGACTGTTAATCCGATTGTATTTTGTACTCCGGACAACAGACTTTTCCATCCTGCATCGTTTTCAATGGGGTTAATCCGGGCAACATAAGGGGGAACAGAGAGATGAGTATTGTCGATTGCATCGGGAACACGCCGCTCGCGCTGATGGACAAGATAAACCCGAACCCGAAGGTCCGGCTTTTTAGCAAGCTCGAAGGGAATAACCCCGGTGGATCAGTGAAGGACCGCATTGCCTGGTACATGGTCAAGTCCGCGGAAGCGGAAGGCAGGCTTACAAAAGGCTCGACCATCCTCGAGGCAACATCGGGCAACACCGGGATCGGGCTTGCCATGGTTGGCACGGCCAGGGGATACAAGGTCAAGCTTGTGATGCCCGAGTGCGTGAGCATGGAGCGGAGGAAAGTGCTTGAAGCCTTTGGTGCCGAGCTGGTCCTGAGCCCCGGCAACGAAGGCACTGACGGCGCGATCCGGCTGGCACACAAGCTCTACGACGAGCACCGGAACAACACCTTCATGCCGAACCAGTTCGACAACCCGGCGAACATCCAGGCCCATTACGAGACCACCGGCAGGGAGATCTATGAGCAGACCAAGGGAGAGGTGAGTGTGTTCGTCGCGGGCATGGGCACGACCGGCACGCTCATGGGCGCGGGCAAACGACTCAAGGAGTTCAACAGCTCGATCACGGTCCTCGGCGTGGAGCCCCATCTGGGCCACAAGATCCAGGGGCTCAAGAACATGACCGAGTCCATCGTCCCTAAGATCTTCAATCCAAAGGCGATGGACGAGAAGTTGAACGTGGTGGATGAAGATGCGTTCACGATGACGCGCAGGCTGGCGCTCGAGGAAGGTTTGTTCGTGGGTATGAGCAGCGGCGCCGCCATGTGGGCGGCTGTAAAGAAGGCAAAGGAGATGAAGGACGGCACGATCGTGGTGATCCTGCCGGACCGCGGGGACCGCTACCTCAGTACGGCTTTGTTCACCTCGGTCTGCGCGCAGTGCCCGCCGTAGAAGACTGACTGTTTCGATTCTTGAAGACTCTTCGGAAAAAACAGAGAAGGAAAACAACGAACAACAGCTTATTCTCCGTAACTACTCAGGACCCTAAAACCATGTACTCACACGAAGACACAAAGCACACGAAGAATAGCATTAAGATTAATTAGCTTTCTGGTTTTACCCCAAGTTTTAAAGCCGCTCTTAGTGTCTTCGTGGCTTTGTGTGAGACTGGCCTGAGCCGTTACTATTCCCCGATGATCTTCACCAGCACCCGTTTCTTCCGTCTTCCGTCAAACTCACCATAGAATATCTGTTCCCAGGGGCCGAAGTCGAGCTTGCCCTCTGTGATGGCGACCACTGCCTCGCGGCCCATCACCGACCTTTTGAGGTGCGCATCGGCGTTGTCCTCACCGGTGTTGTGCTGGTACTGGGAGACCGGTTCACGGGGCGCGAGCTTCTCGAGCCAAATATCGAAGTCATGAAACAGACCGCGTTCATCATCGTTGATGAAAACCGAAGCCGTGATATGCATGGCATTCACGAGGACCAGGCCTTCCTGAACGCCGCTCTCCCGCAGACAGTCCTCGACCTGGGGCGTGATATTGATGAACCCCCTGCGCGACGGGACGTTGAACCAGAGTTCTTTGCGGAAGGATTTCATGGTTGGATATTGCGATGTGATGGATGAAGACGAAAGTCTCATACAGCAAACAATTCAACTTGCCATCGCATGCTCAAAACGCCCTTGTGGAACAACGGCTACATAGATTATGATGCTGGGTCGGTCAGGGCGGCCGTTAATCTTTTCTATGACAACGTTTATCTCATTCTTATTACGCAGCCAGCGATGAACAGCTTCCAGCAAACCTCGTCCGATATATCCGATCTTCGTTCCGTTAATCAAGACTGCGATGGCCAAGGGGTCATATTGATTGGTTGGCTCAGGTTGCAGCGTCAGATTCGTACCAACGGTAAGTTGCATATTTATGCCATCATAATAACGAAAACCTGCAACTTCAGTAATCAACTCGCAGGGGTTGTCAACCTCATCGAACGGATGGACAATCGAAAACCAATCGCTCGGCAACCGAGCCCCGGAATAGCCAAGAAGAGCGAAATCCGAGATTCGAGCGGCGGGATGAATTCTCAGCGACTCAAGATACTTATCGAAATCAGAACGCTCGCGTGGAGGCAGACGCAACATAAAGGTTTCTATAACGCCATCCTTATATAAACGGTCGAACTTCGGAAACGCGGGATACCCTACAAAACCAATTTGCACTGCCTTCTTGAAATCCTCGGTCTGCGTGAGATAACGCAATTCAACATCGTGATTGGTTCGGAGTAACTCCGCAACGATGCGACGAGTCCTGTCCCCGCCTTCCGGGCCCTGCCAAACCAGGTAAAGCCTTCGCGGTTCAACTATGTGAGTAATGAGGTTCATTGTGTCTTGCCTATAATATCTTTCAAGTACTGCTGCCTGAAGCCGATCAGTTTGATTATAAACGCTGCGCGGGATTCGGTAAGTTGCGATGGCACATTGAACTTGGTCAAACCATCTATGAAATACTTTAGCTCATTGAGGTCAAAAAGTAAAGATTTAAGCATGATTTCTTTCTTTTCCGGAAATTTTGTTATCAGCCGTACCAACATTTCAGCGTGACTCAGCCGGGCCGGATCGCGAACATCCCACTTCATATGGTGGGTGCCCTTTGTCACATAATGCAAGAGATACGTTGGATCATTGAACTTTGAAAAATTTTTCTCAACTATCTCGCCGCCCATTGAGGTGCCGTTATCGAAAGCTGGCGAAAAAGAAGCACATACTGTTTTATCTCCTGCGCCTTTCCAAAGAATACCCCAGTTATCCTGATGCCGGTCGGTATTGCCGATCAAAGCATCGAAGGTGAATACTTTGCACCAGTATTCGACCCAGTCTTCAGCTAGATGCCCACCATCCACCAGCGCTTTGGTAAAAGATGACACAGCCCTGAAATTATGCTGCGTTCCCTTCACCCTGTCATAACTGGGAACAAGCCGAACCATATACTCACCGCCGTCGATATACCGGACCTGGTGTTCTCCCGGATAACCGTAAAACCATTCTATAAGAGCGCCGCTTCGTTGGCTTCTGCTGTCATAGGCGACAAATGCCGGCGGCACTGGGACGTCCATCAGACATCCGATAAAATATGAAATGATTTCTATCCAGAACTGCTCCGGATATCGTTGACTGGAATGCTTGAAGAGATACCGATGGTCGGGAATGATAAAAGAAAGGACACTGCCTTGCGGTGAGAATACAGCGTTTTTTGCCCGCGCCCCCTTGGGATAGGGATCGAATTCGCTATCCGGTTGCCACATGCTTATATCGATAACTTCAGAGGGTTTCTGCTTTATTATTTTCATAATTCATCGCGGCGATGCGTTAATTTCAGCTGTGCAATTTCAACATCAACGAGTTGTATGCTGCTCATTAAAGCCAAGACCTTTAAAAATCGTGCTCAACCTCTGTTTTTCCCGCGAACGTATCGGTGAAACCTGCCTCAATGTTCAACCACTCCGGTCCAACGGTTGCGGCCCACCCAAAAAGGACACTGAGGGCAGGATTGTCCTTCTGGATAATCTATGCCTGACTCATGCGGACAGCCGATGATCCGGTCCGTCATGGCCACCGATTTCGCATTGTTCTCTTTGATGAATTGAAGAACCTCTTCGGCAACCCCGGGTTTTTTCCTGATATCGCCATCAGAGAACCACTTCTGCAACTGATCGGCGTCCGCTCCTTCGCGAGGAACGATCCCGACCACAAGTTTCGTGGCCATCTTATCCGTCGGACCGTACAGTGCGATTGTGGCTACCGGATAGCCTTTGAATCCATTCTTCGCTTTTTTCGCAAGTGTCTTTGCCGATGAATTTTTCAACATAGGGCGCTCCGTTCTCATTGTCAGTTATTTATCCTGAGCTGTCGAAACCACGCTGATCCGGACCTTTTTGTCATCGATCTGCTCAAGAAAGGCATTTACAATTACCGCGTTTGCAGCCGGAAACATTCGCACCTTTTCTTTTATAAGGGTCCGCATGTTCTGAAGGTAGGCATCCGTATCGTCAATGCCGGGATTTTCCCTTTCATATTCTTCCGCTAAATGCCGAAGTGCGCTTTCGCGGGCATGCTCGGGAAGCACGGCGATATTCCAGGCAGTGCAAGCGCTATTGAGATAGTTTTGGCGTTCTTCGTTCGTCTCTCCCATGCTGATATAGTCCGCCGCGAATTGCTCGATCATCTTCGAGACTTTGATTGCCGATGAATCGCTGGCCTCGCTTCGTTTGATCTTTTTCACACCCAACTCCTCATTCCGCGCCGCGGATGCAACCGATATTCCCAATCCTCATCCAAAATCATTCTCGCTCAGAATTCGTAACCCCTCGCCAACCAGTAGCGCTAGTCTCCGATAGCCTCTTTGGTTTCCTTACTCACTTTCAGGCCTTCCAACTGCGAGAGCGGCACGCAGAATTTCCGTTTCTCCCATCGGATCGTCACGAACATTTCCCGTTCGCATTCATCCTCCGGCGCCATGCCGACGACTTCCACCACCTCGCCGGTCTTTATTGGGGAAATGGATCTGGCTGCAATACATTTGGCGGCAAAGGGAAACTCCAGGCGGTCCTGAAGATAGTAATACCATCCCATGGCGCGCTCGGCTTCGCCATAGCAGTCAACGATGATATCTTCGTCAATGCGCTCCTCACGGGATTTGTCTGTTTTGGTTTTTGCCATGATTAATGTTGTCGTGTCTCACCCAAGTTCAATATTAGAGGCCGGACTCCATGAAGTACTCAGCTTTTACTTAAAACTATTCGCTTGAAATCACTTGCTTTAAAATCCCCCCTATCTTCAATTAATTCGGGTGGTATCCACGTAACAAAATATGATTTTTCATATTGCTGCTGCCATTTTCCTTTCGAGTCCTTTGGCGATATCAACCATTGATTTGAAACAATATGACATTGTTTTCTGGCTCTCGTTAATGCGACAATAAATTGAGATATCTCCAAGTCTTCAATGCAATCAGCATTTTTTGGTATTGATCCGTTATTTGCTCCTATGATGAAGACATGTCCTGCTGACAATCCCTTACAGCCTACAAATGAGGTAAGCAAAATTGACGGTTTAATTATGTCAACTTCTGGCAATGTCTCTTCCTCGGATTTATTAAAGTAATTGATCAGGCTATCAAAGTTCTGACCAACAACACTCCGCAACGTCTTTTTCGCAGCAGGGGAAAGTGGTTCTTTGTTCTTAATCTCTCGGATTATTCCGATAGCTTTCAAATGGGTAGCAATATAATCCGGATCAAGCAAGTCAACCATCGCTGAACCTTTCAACGAGGCAGCTAAAATCTCTTTTTGTTCCTGGCGGTCGAGATCAATTTCCATAAGAATCCGCCAGCCGAGGTTTGATTTTTCGTTGGTCAACAGTTGTTTATAGGCTTCGATGAGTCCATACTCGACTTCTATGCTTGGAGAATATAATAATGTAGGATATTTAATCCGTAGTTTTTTTTCTACTTCTCTAAGATATTGTCTTTGCCCAACAATCAGAACAGTAGGATACTCTTTCCCTTTCTTGTGAGATTCAGCAATATCATCCGCGTCAATTTTGGCGATTTCATTTTCAATATATTTTGGAATAACTTTGGAAGTAGAACAGCGTGAAACAATAACCTTGGGGTACTTGATGCTATCTTTCTCTTTGGCCTCAATGTAACATTCATAACGTTTATTAATTCTTCCTTGCAAATGCCCCAGTACGTGCGCACGCTTGATAACCGCGTTTGTGGTGTTAACAATGACTTCCGGGCAACGACTGCAAAAAGGAAGTTCGAAAACTGTAAATTCTCCTGATTTGTACAAATCCCGCAAGTGCACGGGTGAAGCAGAACGGCCATCATATACAGCTTGATCATCATCACCAACAATAAGGATCGGTCCCTTCTTCCTTAATTCCTCGATGAACGCCACCTCCAACAGATTGAAATCCTGGAACTCGTCTATAACTATCTGAGTGAAAGATGGCAGAATGGCATGATTTTTTTGAAGAAGTTTATAAAGCCTGTAGACAGAATCGTCAAAACCAACTACTTCGTAATAGTCGCCACGTCTAAGATAAAAATCTACCTCGGTACTTTTTTCATCAAGGGTCCGAAATTTAGTGTCAAAATTATTTAATCCCTCTTCAAGTATCTCAGAGTCTTTTTCAATTATCTTAGTTAAATACGGTATTAATTCAACACTTCCATTTCGTTCATGCAAAATCTTCTTGCAATAAGCATGGAATGTTTTAATTTCAGCGCAATCACATAGTTCTGCCCCCATGTCCCCAACAAGTCTCCGAATGAAGGTCATTGCGAGATTGTTGCCACCAACTTTTTTCTTAAGGAGTTGCCCAAATGTAAACGTTTTACCGGTTCCTGCGCCAGCCACAATCAGTTTTTTCGGGGCTGAAGACTTCAGGATATCATCAAGACACTGTTGCCGTTCATTTCTTTGGCGTTTTATTATTTCGGTCTTATCCATAGACGATTGTTGTTATTATTACATCTAATTTAACACAGGGTTTAGTTTGTAGGTCGGGTAGAGTGGGGCGAAACCCGACATCATTCGTCTCATCGACTTCAATGCTATGTTCGATTCATGACACAGTATCCACCGCAGCCCTCAGAGTCTCGACCGAACCAACATTGCCCTTTTCGCGGCAATCTCAGCATTCCATGCTTTCTCGTCAAGATCATCGACCATAGTTGCAATTGTGTTGGGTTTCGCGTTGCTCTACTCGACCTGCCAACTCCCATCTCAGCGCCACCGGCAGGGCGATGGCCGGTTGCTCGACCAGGGCGTCTTCGGTGTAGCCGGTGGGTGGGGTCATAAATTTTCTCCATTACCCATACTACTTTTCCTCCCACAAATCGCTTAGCGACACAAACATACTGCTCGGCATATTGCGTTCCGGTTGGTCAATGAAGTGATATGAAACAAACCTTAAGTCCCCTTTGTCAACTCGACTGTAGAAATAGCACGCGTTATTTGCCGATTGAGGCGATGGCCCAATTTGCATCAGAGGAAGGAGCTGTAACGCCCGAGTTGAATCTTTCCTTGATAGGTAAAGGAGCTCAACATCCAAACAAGTCGACATAGTTCTAGATTCTTTTAGAAACCCGCTGTTACTGCCTATCAGAACTGCCACTTCGTTCTCAAAGACACCATTCCGCATCACACAATGAAGCGACTGAATCAAATTTGTCTCAATCCATGTGTCTGCCATCACCTCGCGGAGTTTCTGGACTTTGGCAAGGAGCTGTTCATTGCGGAGTTTTGCCTCTTCTTGTCCGATAACTCCGCCGTGACCACTCCAGTCATTGCGCATCTTATTCGTATCCGAAAGAATGCTTGTGAGTTCTATGCGGCTAAGCGTCGTGGAAAGTGCGTTTGACGAATCAGAAAAGATTTCCGCACAGGTCGATCTATCGTCGTCGCTGCCTGACAGAAGTTGCCGTGTCTGTTTACCGAAATACTCCACTGAAAACTTCCAAGTCCCAAAAGTAGCCCGCCGGAAGCTCACGTTCTGCTTCTGCATTGACTCTTTAAACTTCAGTTTATGTTGTTCAAAAAGTGCTTTATTCGATTTGAATGCGCTCATCAGGATAATGCTGATGAACTCGGCTGTTGCTTCAAAGAAATGCAAAAGATGTTCATACTTCGTCTTAAAATCTTTGCTTGGCGTAGCCTGCCATGCACGGAGAATCGAGGCAAGTGGGAATGGCAACGTCTCAAACCATTGATCGAGACCTGCGACAGCATACAGCTTGGGGCTTTCTGACAGCCTATCTGAGAAAACGGAAAGGCGTTTATCGACCTGTTTGACAGACTGTGGGTTAGCCCAAAGCTCACGCTGAAATTGCCCAAGTTCGTTTTGTAGTCCAATGAGCGTATTTTGTTCGGCGGCGATGCGAGCCTCAACTTCCAGCATAGTTTTCTGAGTCTGAAGGTCCGGCAAAAAAACGCGAAGTTCTTTCAAGGTCTGTTTGTTCATCTTAGGGATGACTACTCCGGACCTGCTAAGATTTCGGATTTCTTTGCCGAATTCTGAGTTTAAAAATCGGGCCACAAAACGAGCATCAGAAAGTGCAGGGTCGATTGACACCTGTGCATAGTTCTGTGGCTTCAATGTAAGTCCATCAAGCGAAGCCACGACGTCGCTGATCCCGATCAGGGGAATGAATATGGCGTTTTCGTGTTTAGGAAATTGGAAATCTCCACTGAATCGGCCTAGGTTGATTACTGTTGCCAATTCCTCCAAGGGAATAGCCGACGCGCCAAACAGTCGTTCGGCTTGATCAAATCGTTCTTGCACCCGGATTAAATCCAGGCCTCTAAACGAAAGAGGGTCTACAAATCTTCCAAGTTCCAGGGAACCTCCTTCCTCACCTTTTGCAAGATTGGAAAGCACTTGGCGGTTCATGTTTGAATCACTCGAAAGTTGTGCGACGAACATCTTCGTGACGGGGTGCTTCCGGACAATCACCAAGTAGGACGGAATATTTGTATGAGGTGTAAAAGTCCCTGAGGGCAGAGCCAGCGCTGCATCTAATCCGAGACCAAGTGCGTTGAACTGTTGAAATACCGAGCGCGGCGAAATAAAGAACGATGGTGTTACAACAAACAAACCGATGCCTTCTGCGCTTAATCGCATTGATGCTGATATCAATATCTGGTTTCCAAGATCATCCCCTAACACGATGTCGTTACCACCCATATCCCTAACGGTCAGGGGATGAGATGCCTTTGCCCCCCATGGGAGAAGGCTTGCCACCAGGTCGATCTCATTAACTTGAGAAGAGAGCAATTGAATGGGTGACCCCACCTGCCACTCAGCATTTCCAACCAAGACCTTCCCCAGCGCGGCATGGGACGTGTTTTGTTCGAAGGCGAGAGCAATCTTCGCTTGGGTGACCTCTTGCATCACGCCAATCAACAATCCAATACCCGCCCATGGATCACAAATGGTGTTAACAGTGCGTCCCTGACCGAGGGTAGAAAACACTGCGGTCAACCAATCGGGAGCCGGGAAAAAATCAGCATGGCGTCCAAAGCTACCCGTTATGAAAACACCAAAAGCCGTGAGTTCACTGGGTGAGAAGTGAATCGCTTCTTTTTGTAGCACGGCAGCTATTTCTTCAGCATTACGAAAACCCTGCCCACGAATCCTGTCAAACTTTTCCCATGTTTCTGTGTTCATGTTACACGCCTCCTCTATTGCATATATGATGGAGGGCATCCCGGGTTCGCTACTTAACCCTTTTCATTCCACTTCACTTTGACCGCCCTTTTACACCGGCCCGCCGGACAATATCAACCTTCTCAATTCATCCAGATGTTTCTCGACGAATTCCAATGTGCCGGTTGCCTCATCGTCGGTCACAAGCCCCATCCCGAAGTGACTCGCAATATAACAGAATGCAAACGCCATCTGCGGGTCCGCCATGGCATCCGGCGCGGTATCCAGCGTTGCAATATAGCTGCTCAAAGCGGCTTCCGTTACTTTCTTGATATTCTTATTCGATCGTTCAAGACCCCTGAACTTGATACATACGGCGGCCCCAGGTGTAGCAGATCCTTTTTCGTCAGCACCGCTCCGGCTGCGGGACCGAACGGGATCGCCTCTTCCGCGTCGAGATACGCGGCGGCGATTTCTTTCAGCCAAGCCTTCGACTCGGACGGAAGCGGTTTAATTTCTTTTCTCATTCGCCCCTTTTCATTCTAAGTATGTCATTCCGGCTCGGCTGGAATCCCTCCTCAAAATTTTCCACGCAAATCCGTTAGCGAGATTTCCGACAAGCGGGAATGACGGTGTTAAAGACGCAAATCCGTAAGACAATGGACCGCAAGTCAATATCATCCTTCTTGCCGCTCCGTATCTTTCGACTTTTGTTACACAAACTTCACCGCCTTCACCGCCTTCAGTCCGACCGACCCCCGGGTCATCACGCCGAACGGCTTCAGGTCGATCACCTTTTCCTTGCCCTTGTCGTCGATCACCTTCACCTGTTCACCCTTTCGCACGGGTCTGAAGAGCGCAACCTCTCCCTTCTTTACGTTCACGAGCTTCACGCCCTTGCCCGCGCCGGTGAGCACGGGGACCTCTTTGGCCGCGACAACAACAGCCTTGCCTTCCGTGGTGAGGAACAGGACATTCGGCAAATCGAGGATCTCCACCCCCAGGATGCTATCGCCCGGCTTCACACCGGCAAACTTCTTTCCCGCCCGCGTGGTCACGGCGATAAACGGTGAAAGGTCAAAGGCAAAACCGACACCATGGGTGGAAACGGTCATGGCCGTTACCTCGCGGGGGGCCAGGACAAGTTCCGTCTGCTTGTCCTTCTCTTCCCCGGTCGGTGCGCCCGCAAATACCGACGTCAGGTTCATCGCAATAATCGGCCGTTCGCCGTCGCCGAATTTGAATAAATGCTGGACCGGTTCACCGAACCCGGAGCCGGTCGGCAGGTCAAAGGCCTTCACGACGTAGACCTTTCCCGCTGACGAGAATACGGCCATGTTGTCCCGGGTGTTCGCGGGCAGCAGCGAGAGGAGTTCGTCCCCTTCCTTGAACCGCAGGTTCTCGCCCACGGTCTTTACGCGCCTGATCCAGCCCATTTTGGTCAGGATCACGGTCACGTCCTCATGGACCTGGAAGTCTTCCTGGGAGAACTCCACATCCTCGGCGGCCTTCATCACGGATTTGCGCTTGTCGCCGTAATTGTTCTTGATCTCGAGAAGCTCGGTCCGGATCAGTCCCCAGATCTTTTTCTGGCTTGCAAGGATGGCCTCGATATCCTTCTTCAACTTCGTCTTCTCTTCCTTCTCCTTCAGGATGCGCTCGATCTCGAGGCCGACCAGCTTGTAGAGCTGCATATCGAGGATCGCCTTCACCTGCTCGTCATCGAGTTTGAAATGCTTCTTGAGCTTCCCGGCCGCGTCCTCGCGCGACTTCGCCTTGCGGATGATCTTGATCGCCGTATCGAGGTCGTCGTAGAGTACCTCGAAAGCGTGCAGGATGTGGAGCCGGGCCTTGAGCAGCCGCAGGTCATGATTAAGCCGCTTCGTGGTGATGTCGTGCCGGAAATCGAGGAAGTACCGCATGATCGCCTTGAGCGACAACCGCTCCGGCTCCATGTTCGGCTTGAGCGCTGTGAAGTTGATCGGAAAGGTCGTCTCGAGGTCCGTGTGCTTGAAAAGATAAGCGGTGACAAGCTCGACGCTCGTTTCCGCCTTGAGTTCGAGTACCACGCGCACCTCATGGGTGGACTCGTCGCGCACGGACGAGACCTGCGGCAGCTTCCGCTCTTCCATGAGTCCAATGAGCTTCTCGAGCAGCTTCGCCTTGTTCACCTGATACGGGATCGTCGTGAAGACAATTGCCTGCCTGCCGCGCGGGAGATCCTCTACCGAATACTCGCCGCGGATCCTGATGCCGCCGCTGCCGGCCTCATAGATCTCCCGCAACTCTTTTTTGGAGTTCAGGATCTGGCCGCTTGTGGGGAAGTCCGGGCCCTTGATGTACTTGAGCAGGTCTTTCACTTCAATGGTGGAATTGTCGATCAATGCCGCAAGGCCGTCGATCACCTCGCCGATATTGTGCGGAGGAAACGAGCAGCTCATGCCCACGGCAATGCCCGACGTGCCGTTCACAAGGAGTTGAGGGAACCGCGCGGGCAGGACCACCGGCTCCTTGAGCGAGTTGTCATAGTTCGGACGGAAACCAACCGTGTCCTTGTCGATCTCGAAGAGCAGTTCTTCCGCGATCTTTGCAAGCCTCGCCTCAGTATATCGCATGGCCGCGGCCGGGTCTCCGTCAAGGCTCCCAAAATTGCCAGACCCGTCGACGAGAGGGTAGCGGAGCGAGAAATCCTGGGCCATCCTGACCATGGCATCGTAGGCCGCCTGATCGCCGTGAGGATGAAACTTTCCGAGGACTTCGCCGACCACCGCCGCGCTCTTTCTGTACCTGGCGGTGGGGCCAAGTCCCATTTCCCACATGGCAAAGAGGATCCTGCGGTGCACGGGCTTCAGACCATCGCGCACATCGGGAAGCGATCGGGACACGATGGTCGAGAGCGCATAGGTGAGAAACCGGCTCTCGACCTCGGAATGGAGCGCGGTGTTCAAAATTGAATTCTCTGTTATCGGCATAAAACCCCCCTTCGGTATCGCGGTTTGCTGAATGGAATCCATCTGTTGATATCCGCGATCCGCTTTAGGCAGTTATCTTATCACAAACAATGGGTATTTTTAAAGGATGTTTTTTGTGTACAAAGTGGTGTATACTATAGTCATGTTCAACCTGATGACCAAACAGGCTGAGACTTTCAGCCGCGACACCTTTCGGTGCGGCAACTGCAACCAGGATTTTGAGGCCAGGATCATAACCTGGGTGGACGTCTCAAAAACACCTCAGGCTAAACAGGCGCTGCTGAAATGGGAGTTCAATCTCCTCCAGTGCACCCACTGCGGCTTCCGCAACTTCTCCGGCTCTCCCTTTTTCTATGAAGACTTCGAAGAGGGGCTTTTGGTCGCTGTGTTCCCCGGCATCCCGGATAAACGGGGAGAAATCGAGAAATCGATACGCGCGAAATACGGCTATTACCCGGTGCTCGAATTTTTTTATGATATGACCCAGCTCTGGATGTTGATCTATTTTCAGGAGCACTACCATTCAAACAGGAATCTGCGCACGCTTTCCCGCATCGGCAGGGGTGAAGAACGCCTGCGAAAGATACTGCGCTTCCTCAAAGAGGACCACCTGATGATCAGCATCCGCGAGAAGCTCACTGAATCCTTCTTTAACGATGCCGCAAACGACGAACTCGTGGAGGTTCTGGGTCAGGCCGTCTACTCGCTGGAAGGGATGCTTCCCTGGCCGATGGACAGGCGGTGCTTGTGCGGAGCTGATCTTGAGGATGAGTTCAAGTGCTGCGGCAAACAGGTTAACCTTTCCGAGCATGAACAACTGCTTTCGCGACACTACTCCATCTACTGCCCGGTCTGCAAAGAGTCTCTCTCCGGAGCCTCGTGCGCGCAGTGCGGCAGGGTCTACACCTGGAAGCTCGGTACGGTCGGAACGTACAAGAATGACGATGTCCCATCCATACACAAGAACGCCCTTGCTGAACCAAAACCGCGGGCGCACCTCTAAGACGTGCCGGCGTCCCCGCCCCCTCCTCAGAAAAACCCTATAAACGCAAAAAGGCGGTGATTGCTCACCGCCTTTTTCCTTGTCCGGTCCGACGAGAGAAGGGCACCCCCGCCGGTACGGAACCCCTGCGATAATTCGGTAACCGTAACATCAAAATCACCGCTTGCCGCCGGGTGCTTAAGTCTGATATACGGACTCAGCTGCCACATGCTGCAAAAACCGCGATCAGTACTGCGGTCAGGAGCATCTCCTGCAAGCGCATGCCGTGATGTATGTGATGGGGCAGGGCATACCCCTCTTCAACGAGAACCTCGCCGAGCTTTTTCCGGGAACTGGTCTGCTTGCGGAGGGCATCATCAAGCTGCCCGCGCGAGATGGTGCCTGCAGATACCAGTATTTCTCCGAGCCTGAGCGGGCCGGGCGCAGGTGTTGCGATACTTTGCCTCTGTTGATAATCAAGCACGCCGTTCAGCTCTCTCTTTGTAAGCAGGCCTTGGCGCACCAGAACCTCGCCAAGCTTCTCGCCGCTTCTCTTCTGCTCAATAATGGCCTGCTCAAGCTGTTCGCTGGTGATGTGTCCGGCCTGGACGAGCAGGTCTCCCAGCATCCGGCGAACGCCGGCGGCGATCTTTACAGCATCCTCAACGCGGTCGAGGTGGTCCTGTACTGAAAGGGCCACCGTGATGTCCACCGGATCAAGGATATTCATCCTGACCAGCACCTGACCTAAAAGTTCGTTGGTCTTCTTTTGTTCTTCCAACGCTGCTTCGATGTTTTGCAGCGGCAGAAATCCACCGTCGATCAGGATCTGTCCTATGAAGCGCTTATTTTGATTTTGTTTCAACATGGTTGGCTCCTTTGCGCTCTCTACTGCCGCGCTTTGCTTCTTGTTCGAAGATTCCGACAGAGGACCCATCGCAGAGAAAGACGCTCTATCCATCTGCCCCATTCCTGCCCCAGATCGCGTGATCGAAATGGACGACCACGCCTGTGCAGATATCAAAGGGAGAAACTCTAATTTTTTATCGTGGAATAAACCAGCAAGCACAACCAAGCTATAGTTGGCTCCGGTAATTCTCCACAATTTGATAAATATCCAACCTGCCTTATTATAAGTAAAACAATAATAAATGTCAATACCTTTTTTAACGGTTATGCCGGTTTGGGTCCCACCCTTAGTCAGCACAATAACTTGATATTATTACGTTTTTTCTCACCCACGGAATTCCCGTTAATAAGATACAGGCATTCCTTTGACGTAATACCATGCTTGGTTATCATTGCAAACCAATATGAGCTTGGAATGAACAATCAGCTTTACCCCCTCAGATGGCAATCAACGAAATGGCTGTTGCCGAGATCGGTTGTTTTCGGAACGATCTTGTCGCAGGGCTCAAATCGGTAGATGCAGCGGGTGTGGAAGCGGCATCCGAGCGGGACCTGTGTGGGGCTCGGGATATCTCCCTTGAGCAGGATGTGCTTCTTTTTCACCGTGGGATCGGCAATGGGAATGTCGGCAAGGAGCGCTTCGGTGTAAGGATGGGAAGAGTTTTTGTAGATCTCTTCAGCAGGCGCGATCTCGACGATCTTGCCGAGATACATGACGGCCACGCGGTCCGAGAAATGGCGCACGATATTGAGGTCGTGAGCGATGAACAGGAACGAAAGGTTTAACTCGGCGCGCAGGTCCTCAAGCAGATTGATGATCTGCGCCTGGACCGACACATCAAGCGCCGAGACCGGCTCGTCCGCCACGATGAACGATGGTCCGCTCGCGAGGGCGCGTGCTATGCCGATGCGCTGGCGCTGACCGCCTGAGAATTCGTGCGGATAGCATCTCAGGGCATCCGCGGGCAACCCTACTTTTTCGAGCAGGCCGGCGCCCCGCTCTTCGAGATCATTGTCCTTCGCGAGTCCGTGGATCACGAGCGGCTCGGTGATGATCTCCAAAATGCGCATACGGGGATTGAGCGAAGCAAACGGGTCCTGGAAAATGATCTGCATCTTCTTCCGCAGTTCCCGGAGTGCCTGCTTGTTGAGTGAGGCGAGGTCCCTCCCCTCGAATGAGACGCTTCCGGACGTCGGCTGGAGCAGCCTGAGCGCAAGCCTGCCGAGCGTGGATTTGCCGCATCCGCTCTCGCCCACAAGGCCTAGGGCCTCGCCGCGAGCTACCGAGAGCGTAACGCCATCAACGGCTGTCGCCCGCAGGGTCTTGCCCAGCCCGGACTTGATTGGAAAAGTTTTATAAAGATCGTTTATTGCAAGAAGCTCACGAGTCATATATTCTTCGCTTTTCGTTTGTACTCCGCATTCCGCACTCCGAACTCCCATTCGCCTCACCTGGCCTCCCAGCACCTCACCAGATGTCCTTGCTGCACTTCAACAAGTTCCGGCTCCACCACGCACTGCGCGGTCTTTATTTCACAGCGCGGGGAGAACGTGCAGCCCTTTGGCAGATCCGTGAGCCGCGGTACCGTCCCGGGGATCGTCTTCAACCTTGTCTTCCCCGCCTGAACGGGCCTGGGGATCGAGGCCATAAGGCCGCGCGTGTAGGGATGCTGGGGGTTCGCAAAAAGCTCGCGGGTATTGGTCTGTTCAACAATCCTGCCGGCATACATCACCGCCACTTCGTGGGCGCGTTCCGCGATCAATCCGAGATCATGGGTAACAAGGATCATGGCCATGCCCATCTCGGCCTGGATTGTGCCGAGAAGTTCAAGGATATGCGCCTGGATGGTGACATCGAGCGCCGTGGTCGGTTCGTCGGCGAGGATGAGCGACGGCTTGCACGCGATCGCCATGGCGATCATCACGCGCTGGCGCATGCCGCCCGAAAGCTGATGCGGGTACTCTTTCACACGCTTCTCCGGCGAGGGAATGCCCACGGACCGTAAAAGCTCCACTGCGGCGTCCATGGCCTGCTGCTTTGAAACATCCTGATGCGCGGTAAGGACTTCGGCAATCTGGTTGCCCACGGTAAAGACGGGATTCAGCGCGGTCATGGGCTCCTGGAAGATCATGGAGATTTTTGCCCCGCGAATGGTCCTCATCTCATCGGCGGAGAGGGCAAGCAGGTCCTGGCCTTCGAAGAAGATCTTTCCAGAAACGATCTTGCCGGGATAGGGAACAAGGTTGAGGATGGAGAGCGCGGTCACGGTCTTGCCGCAGCCGGATTCGCCGACAAGACCGAGCACGCGGCCTTTCTGCAGCCTGAGGCTCAGGTTGTGGATCGCCTTGATCACGCCCGCGCGGGTAAAAAAATGCGTGGTCAGGCCCTGTATATCGAGAAGGTCCAAAGGCAAGGCTCCGTCAGGGATTTTGCGGTTTGACGAAATTCAGATACGTCCTCACGGCGGAGTTGTTGGGATCGAACACGAGCGCTTCCTGCCACTCCTCCTCGGCAAGGCCGAAAAAACCCTGCGAGTAATAGGCGATGCCGAGGTGCAGCCGCGCCGGGATGTATCGGGGATTGCTCGCCTTGGCGCGGTTAAATTCCTTGATAGCCTCGTCGAATTGCCCCTTGTCGCGAAGGGCGATGCCGAGCTGGGTGATGATATCGGCAAAGTTCGGCGAGAGACGCAGGGCCTTTTGATATTCGTCGATCGCATCATCCAGAAGCCGCAGATCATAGTACATGTTCCCGATTCGCAAATGCTCGGAAGCGAGTTTGCCTTTGATATAGGGGTCTATTCTGGAGGCGGCGGAGGTCTTATCCGGAGTCACGTCGGCAAAGTGGGAGGCACGCTCAAATACCTGGCGGGCCTTCTCATACATGCCGAGGTCACTGTAGGTAATGGCCAGATTGAGCGACGCCTCGGTGTAGCCTGCGTTCAGGTCCAGCGCTTTTTCAAAAGCCTGCGCCGCGAGTTCGAGCCGGTTGGTCTGGTTGTAAATGATGCCCAGTTTATTCTGAATGTCCGCGAACCGGGGGTTGATGGTCAGGATCTCCTGAAAAATGCGCCCTGCTTTTTCATAATCCTTTGCGTCGTATAACTCATTTCCCTGTTTGTACAGTTCATCAAGCTTTGTCTGCATATTCACCCCGTCACCATAAGACAAGATAGTTGGCGCAATCTTTCTCGTATAAAAAACTTATCACACCTCGATACGATATGTCAATGAAAAACCAAGATATGACCATCGGTGTTGTGTGAAATAAATTCAAGGGAACTCCGGTACATCACAAATGTCATGGTTCATCGTTCAAATAAACATCGCGAGAATAAACGCTGTCAAAAATAATTTTATACCGTCTTTGTGAGCAGAGCGAAGTTCTCTTGCAGATAAACGAATCAACGTGAACTTTGGGGACATTCTCTAGACCTCAAAGGTTCAAGGTTTCCTACGCCTAAAGAACAATACTGTTTGGAACAGTACTTACCATAAATACTTTAACGGGTCCTGGGGAATGCCGTTCTTTCGTATCTCGAAGTGAAGATGGGGGCCGGTCGTGCGTCCGGTCTGCCCTGCCATCGCGATGATCTGGCCTTTCTTCACGGTCTTGCCTGTTGCCGCCAGGATCTGCGAGCAGTGTCCGTAGAGCGTGGTGTACGAGTCCTTGTGCGATAGAATAACGAATTTGCCGATGTACTCGCCTTCGCCGGTCTGGAGCACCGTGCCCGCGGCCGAGGCTGCGATGCGAGTCCCCTCTCCCGCCGCCAAATCGACACCGGTGTGTTTACCAAGAAATCCGCCCACCGGGTGCGTGCGCGTACCCATGCCCGAGGTGATCCTGCCGGGCAGCGGGGAACTGAACATGCCTCGCAGGCTGAAGTGCCGTCTCATCTCTTCGCTCAGATAAACCGGTTTCACCTCAGGGACAAACAGCTCCAGGCCAGGCACGAGAATGTGCTTCGGTCCCAGGTTGTTCACGGCGGCGATGGTTTCCGGAGCAACGGTGTAGAGCGCCGAAATCGTGTTCACGGTCTCCTGTCCCGCGGTCAGGTGGACCACTCCTTTTCGGTTCGGCACGCGGATCGTCTGGCCCAGTGCCGCGTGCAGTTTTTCGAGACCGGGGTTCGCACCCACAATGGTATCGATGTCCACACCGTATTCTTTCGCAACTTTCCAGAAATTTTCCTTCGGTTGGATCCTGTGCTCCGCAAGCGTGATGCCTGCTGCATTCCATCCCGCCTCGACCTGCCCTTGTGTCACCACCCTCGAAAGAATGACCCGGCGGTGGATCTCCCCGCCGACGAGAACGATGACAACAATGACGAGAAGACCCGCGGCAAGGGTCTTGAGCCATACTCCCGGGAAGAATATTTTTTGTAGAAACTGCTTCATGAATGTCCTTATCGCTTCATTATGCTGTTAGGCGCTTACACCTATAACATCGACAAAAGATTGTCGATGTTTGGGTTTTTTATGTTTTCATTGAGTTGTAGGGCAACCCTTCAGGGTTGCGGCTTTTCGGTATCAGCAAGGCTGAAGCCTTG
>Ga0265292_1000866_pt1 | contig 32727 bp, 32 predicted proteins | sample Munlanlewell296A_FD_189080 | JGI IMG/M metagenome (GOLD analysis project Ga0265292, IMG submission 189080) | Leachate microbial communities from a municipal landfill in Southern Ontario, Canada - Leachate well 296A | ecosystem: Engineered > Solid waste > Landfill > Unclassified | place: Canada... | reverse complement strand
TGCCGACGGCCTGGGAGGCGATTCCTATGCGTCCCCCGTCCAGCGTTGACATTGCGATTTTAAAGCCTTCTCCTTCCTTTCCGAGGATGTTCTCCTTCGGAATTTTGCAGTCCTGGAAGACGAGCTCGTATGTGTCCGAACATCGAATCCCCATCTTGTTCTCCTTAGAGCCCAAAGTAAAACCATCTGTGCCTTTTTCTACTATAAACGCACTAATACCCCTAGTGCCTTTGCTTTTATCTGTCATCGCCATCACAAGAACCACATCCGCTTTGCTGCCGTTCGTGATGAATATCTTCGTACCGTTTATGATATACTGATTGCCTCTTAGAATCGCGGTGGTTTCCTGTGCAGCAGCATCAGAACCAGCATTTGATTCGGTAAGTGCAAATGCGCCTATTTTTTTGCCAGACGCCAAACGTGGTAGGTATTTCTCTCTCTGTTCTTTTGTACCGTATGTAAGAATAGGATGCGTAGATACTGAATTGTGTACCGACAGAATAACACCTATGCCTGCACAAACTTTGGAAATTTCTTCTATTACAAGAGAATAACTTATTGTATCGATCCCGGCACCACCATACTCTTTTGGAGTTGTGAGGCCAAATAGGTTTAACTCCCTCATCTTTTTCAGTATGTGTTCTGGTGGAAATTCTCCTTTTTCGTCCAATTCTTGGGATATCGGAGAGATATCCTTCTCGGCAAACTCTCTCGCTACTTTTCGGATAGTTTCTTGCTCCTTATTTAATTTGAAATCCACACAACATACCCCTACGCTTCACTTACTTTACTTCAATAGAATCCTACCATTTAAACATTCTGGGAAATGTTCGAATGTCCATCTAGCAATAACTGTCGAAAAGAAGTATATACCCATGTTGGATAAAATTTTCGCCTAGATTTAATGATGCTTGCCCGGTCTAGTTGTATGAGATTGTGTCATTACTATTCGTCAATCGGTGCACTGCCTAAAAAAGAGACTTTTCATTTTTATGGAGTATTTTGTTATAAAAATAACAAATCTATTTATAAATGTTTCTATATCTTTAAAAAATTGTACCAATCTTTTTATATACTATAATAAACATAAAATGCTATGGGGAGTTGTGGGGGGATTGATATGCAAGCAGATAAAAACATCCAATATGGCGAATCGTCGAATAACGTAGAGGAAGCGATTCGAAACGGATGGAGCGTAATGATAAAGACTATTAACAAAGATAGTTACGTTCCAATATTTGTTTTCTACACCGCATCGAAAACAAAAAAACTCCCCATATGCGATTTTGCTGGTGGAGAAAAAATAGTATCGTAAATGGGCCAACTTAGGTTTTATAATGCCCCCTTTACATCGACAGTCTTATTATATAGTATGTTTTTGTATCCGCGATGGCAAACACTATCAATGACCTTGCCAAGTATGAGTTTAAACGCAAATTAGAAGATCTTCGTGCCATAAGTGGCAAGGCTACCGAATTAATTTCTCTATACATTCCACCCAACAAAGTTATTTCTGATGTCGCATCCTATCTGCGTGATGAATATGCGCAATCCTCGAATATAAAGTCTCAGAGCACCAGAAAAAATGTTATGGCGGCCATTAGCTCTATCCTAAGCAGATTGAAACAATACAAATACCCGCCAGAAAACGGTATGGTATTCTTCGTAGGACATAAATCGATAACTGGAGACCTGACAGACATGGTTGCACATACAATAGAACCTCCAGAGCCCGTGCAGTCATACTTATACCGATGCGATTCAAAATTCTATTTGACACCTCTAGAAGAAATGCTTACTGAGAAGGATTGTTATGGATTGATCACTGTGGACAGGAGCGAAGCAGCCATCGGATTTCTGCGAGGAAAAAGAATAGAGGTTGCAGCATACATTCCATCGAGAGTGCCGAGCAAACACGGAAGAGGCGGTCAGTCTCAGAGAAGGTTTGAAAGAATTATCGAGATTGCCGCGCATGAGTTTTTCAAAAAAGTTGGAGATACCTCAAATAGCACATTCCTTCAGGAAAAAAATATGAAAGGGATACTTGTCGGCGGTCCGGGCGCTACAAAGAAATTCTTTGTAGAAAATAACTACCTTCACCATGAACTGACGAAAAAGGTTATAGAGTTTTTTGATACGGGTTATACGAACGAATGGGGACTTAGGGAGTTGGTAGAAAAAGCAGCAGGCACATTAACCGGTTTGGACTTAATGAGAGAGAAAAAGATTATGCAACGATTTATGGAGGAGATCGTGAAAAGCAGTGGAGGGTTGGGCGCATATGGTGAAGCAGAGATTCGATATGTGTTGGAGATCGGTGCAGTGGATACGTTGTTATTATCGGAAGGACTCAGGATGAAGCGAGTTACAATAAAATGTCAAAACTGCAACTATATCGATGCGAAAACGTTATTTGAAGATGCAACACCCGGGCAGTGCCCGAAATGCAGTTCTTCGCTCCAGATCACGGGTACAATCGATCTCGTAGGTGAACTTTCTAAATTGGCGGAAAAAAGCAACAGTACATTACAACTTATTTCCAACGAGTCGGATGAAGGTAAGATGCTTCTAAAGGCCTTCGGTGGCGCTGCAGCAATCCTTAGATTTAGCATAGGCAGGACTTAAATCACATGAGCCCAAAATCTTAATTACCTAGCATTATATCCCGGAAAGTCGATAAATATATGCGCAATAAAGTAAACGACCCAAGGATGTCAATATGAAAACAATTACCGTAGAACTCGAGCAAAAGATAGAACATTTGGACATTAAGGCAGGCGACTATAAAAAAAAGAGGGATTTATTAAATAATGACATTAAAAAATGGATTGATATCCGAGATAATCTGAATATAAAAGTAAGGGACATTATTAAAGAAGCTAATGAACATAAAGAAAAGAGAGACACTATAAATAACGATGTGAAGACAATAAAAGATCAAAGAAGGGAGTTGAATCATAAAGTCTCACTCTCGTCTAAAAATGTAAGTGCCATAAAACAAGTACAGCTGCCAAAAGACAATCCTCGGAAGCTTGAGCAATTAAAAAAAGAAATGCAAAGACTGGAATTCAAGCAGATGACGACAGTGCTTACACCTGGGAAGGAAAAGGAAATAATAGACCAATTAGCAAAACTACAGCACGAACTGAAGGAACAGGAAAAGTTAATCGAACAAAACGAACATATTCAGAGCGCGATTAGAGAATTCAAAACGGCACGGGACGAGGCAGAGGGTGTGCATAAGAAACTAAAGAACCTGGCGGATCAAGCACAGATAGAACACGAAAAGATGCTGGCATTATACGAAAGCGCAGATGCTGCTAGAAAAGAGGCGGATTCCGCACAAGAAAAATTCCTAGATGCTAAAACCGCAGCAGATGATGTGCATAAAAGATATATTGCGATATTCAAACAGATACGTACGCTAATTAGGATCGCTACAAGCTTAAAAATGAGTCAAAAGAGAATTAAAAAATCCCAGATGGGTTCGATTGCCAAAAAAGAGGCTGATGACATCTACACACGCTTCAAGAACGGAGAGATGCTGAGCACTGAAGACCTTATGTCTCTCCAGAGGGCCGGGTTGCTGTAAGATAGTGACGTTTTTATTGAGTACATATATTTTTCACATAGTTTGCCGACTGCTAAACCCGTGTTTGAAACATATTTGATAAGGCTAGACCTTAAGATTTTTAGAAGAATTGGACATTGTCTGGAGTTTCGCATGTTTTTAATTAGATGAAAAGAGAGATCCAGAGAAATTAAACACCACAACCACCCCAAAACATTTATAAGCGGATAGGTGTTATGGATTTTTCCACGAATGGTACTGAAAAAGACACTAAATATTACCACCGTTGAAGACCTATGAACATAAATAAATTATCTTGAGGTGTATAATAATGACAAAAGCTATGTATGTAAGGTTTGAGGTGCCGAAGGACATATCTGAAAAGATATACGAAGCGATTGAAGTAGCAAGAGACACTGGCAAAATTCGGAAAGGAACGAACGAGGTAACGAAGATTGTTGAAAGAGGGCAAGCAAAATTTGTGGTGATAGCTGAGGACGTCCAACCAGAAGAAATACTGGCACACCTACCAATGCTCTGTGAGGAAAAAAATACAGTGTATAGCTACGTACCGAACAAACAGGAACTAGGTCGTGCTGCTGGTCTAGACGTATCGACTGCGGCAGTAGCGATTGTCACTCCGGGGAAATCTCAGGAATTGATTGATAACCTAACAAAGAAGATTGCAGAACTTAAGAAGAAGTAAGTGAGAAAATATGCCGGAGATAGAAGGTTCGCCAGCAGAGGTTGTTGAGATAATCGGTAGAACTGGAATGACTGGTGAAGTTACCCAGGTCAAGGTTAGGGTTCTTGGCGGAGTAGATAAAGGAAGGATTATTACGAGAAACGCCATGGGCCCAGTTAACATAGGCGACCTATTAATTCTCAGAGAGACTGCCAGAGAAGCGAAAAAACTAAATGTACGGTGACCTACGATGGTAGAAAAAAAGGTCTGTAGTTTTTGCAGTGATGAGATAGAATCTGGCACTGGAAAAATGTTTGTTAAAAAAGACGGTTCTATATTTCATTTCTGTTCGATGAAGTGCCAAAAGAACATGCTTGTTTTAAAAAGAATACCTAGGGAAACACGCTGGACAAGGAGAGATTAGATTGTCATTGATGTTGGAAAAAACATTTGTTATGTTAAAACCCGATGCGATCCAGAGATGCGTTACAGGCGAAATCATTTCCAGATTTGAAAGGAAAGGCCTGAAAATAGTGGCAATGAAATTCATTCGCTTATCCAAGGAATTGGCGGAAAAAAACTACGCTATGCACAAAGGCAAATCATTTTTCCACGAGTTGTTGGGGCATATAACCTCAGGGCCAGTCGTTATTATGGTCTTAGAGGGCGAAAGTGCAATATCGGTAGTAAGAAACATAGTGGGAGCGACGGATCCAAAACAAGCATCGGCCGGTACTATCCGAGGAGATTTCGGCCTCGGCATGACTAAAAACATCGTGCACGCATCCGATTCTAATGAGAATGCTGAGCTGGAAATTAATACGTTCTTCAATAAAAACGAACTTGTAGAATACAAAAGAATTGATGAAGAATGGATATATGTGAATAAATAAATGGCATATGGGTGCGTATGCTCGATTGGTTTTCTTCGAAAATCGCTATGATTATAGCAATCTCGATCCTAATAATATCCGTTGTAGGTTTTTTTAACAATGAAAATGCAAACCTTAACCAGATAGAGCTAAAAAATGTTGCTGACGAAATCTCCACCGCTATAAGCAATATGGCAAATACCAAAGCAGAAACACAATTAAGAGTTACTTTTAACAAAAGTGCGAACGGTACGTATATGAACCCAACAGTGCAAGGAGAGGCCTATTGCATTAATCTCACACAGGATCTGGTGGTATTGAGGTGCAAAGGTTTTGTAATCACAAGCAAGATCGCCTCCCCGATACATTTATGGAATGCTTCCATATCGGATTCTTCCAAAAACTTCTCATCGTCCGAGGTCCAGAAATACGATTCAGCCCATCCATCAAAACAATTTCTTTCTGGAACCGATTTTGTAATCCTTAATAGATTAATAAATATAGACGGAAAGGACGTATACTTCACGTTTGTTTATCTCGGTAATGAGAACTAGAAAACTACTCTTTGAACTAACAACTAATTTTCAATTTATATTATCTTCTTTTTTGTTCTCTATTTTTCTGAATAAAAAGTGCCAAAGCGACACCTATGAAAATTATAAAAAGATAGCCTATATGAACGCTCGGAATGTTCGATCTTTCAATCTCTTTTGAGACCGGCCTTAATTCTTTGGAAAGCACATCATTATTTCCATTTACATCCTTCGGTGTGGTATCCGTAAGAATTGCATAAACTGTCTGGGTGCTACTAGACACGTGTAGTGTGGCGGTCGGCGTAGTGCCAAGCGGCGGGACAGTTATTTTGTCAGAATGTGCTAGCGTTCCGTTCTTAAGCGGATCGCCATCATAAATTTTTAATGTAGTATTTGTGTAAATTCCGAGGAGGTTTGCAATCTTAATTGTTATTGTAATGCTATCACCAACATTTGGGGCGTTGTTTGAAAATAATATATTTTCAACCTCTATGTCACTCTTTTCTATAAGCGTTATTTGTTTCCATGCCCTATTATTTTGCTCGTTAGATTCAATAATCCAGTTTCCGAGGTCCACAACTACCCATACGTCATGTACTCCAGCAACTCCTTTCCATATCGTGGAGGCGGTAGCCGCGCTTTTTTGCGGCACTTGTACCGAAGAAACAGTATCAATTATCGTTCCGCCTTTGTCCGGATCCCCATCGTAAAATGCAACGTTGGTGGTCGCATCCACCGCATTATAGTTGTGAATGGAGGTATATATCGTGACTATCCCGCTTTTATTCCACTCATCATCTAATGCAATGTCACTTTCAGAAATTCCAAAATCAGGTAATGGTTTTTCTATAACACTTAGCGGTATTGTCACCTGTCCATATAAGTACCCATCCGATACCTTGATGGTTATATTGCACGAACCAGTGATATTTGGTGCAGTGATTCTTATCTCAAAGTGACCGTTTGAATTTGTGTTTCCATACCATGTGTTTCCATATTCCTGGATCTTAACAGTGACTGTTGCCGTTGCAGTTTTATTACCCGTATTATATGCAGCATCCCCGTAAACAGTTATAGCGTCTGCTGGATTGGCACTGATGGAGTTTGAATAGTTTGAAATTTCAATGCTTGTTTTTAAGTTAATATTGTCTACTGTCAAGTACAAAACAACTTCCGTGGAATAATCCAGACCATCGAATGCCCTGGCAAAAACATAGTACATTCCGCCGGAAATCTGTGCAGTATCCCATTGATAAGTCCAACTTCCAATGGTATTGTCAGTGATTTTCGCTTGGTTCCAGACACCATTTATTTCAATGTCTACCGATTGAATTATTCCATCGCTGTCTCTCGCGGTTCCTTCAATAGAAACAATTCCTGAAACTGTGCTTTGATTTGTTGGCGATGTTATGGATATGGACGGCAGTTGGTTTAATACGACAATCTGTTTTGTGTCCCACGAACTTGTTTTTTCGTTGTTGCCTTCTACTCTCAATTGAACTCTATACGTCCCTGATGTTGTATACTGGTGTGTTGTGGACGGTGTGGTTATCCAACCAGTATCGTTGCCATCGTCAAATACGAATTGATATTTCGCTATACTGCCGTTGGTTAGGTAGGAAGTGGATGCATCTAACTGAACGATTTCGTTGGTGTAGACCGTGGTTTTTGATACTGTTAGTGCTGCTACAGGTTCATTTGGATTTTCTGCAACAACAAGACTGCTAATCAGGACAAGTGACAATGAGATACACGACATTATCATGAAAGAGACAATCTTTTGGGATAGTTTCGGCCCGTTCATATTCAACATCACAGGATATAGTGATATCTTCATTATTAATATGTGTTCCTCTTGTGTTTTATTTGAAATACCAGATTGATTCATATTGCTCGCCGTAGCCTCCTCCAAACTCGTCGGCTACGGCTCGCTGTTCCATCAAATATTTATTCGGCTCATATTGCTCGCCGTAGCCTCCTCCAAACTCGTCGGCTACGGCTCGCTGTTCCATCAAATATTTATTCGGCTCATATTGCTCGCCGTAGCCTCCTCCAAATATATTTATACAATCCTATCTATTCTATTCTGCATGATTGCTACTGGAGAAATTTTTGACGTTGCCAGGTTGATTGTCGGCGTTGTCATCCTAATCTTTGCATCACATACAGACTGGAAAACTCGCCGTGCACCAAACATTTTATGGATATTCTTAGCAATAGCAGGCCTGCTGATAATAGAATTCCAGTCGATAGCTACCGATAAACCAGCAATATGCCGCCTTACACTAATACCTGTCGCCATCTTCTTTGCCACAATAATCACGGACGGGGAGATATTTACCAGGATATTGGATAAAAAAAAGAACGCTATGATTGTTATAGGCCTAAACATATTTGCAATATTGGCAATCGTATTTCAAGTTTACACCCAAGGGCTGGGAGATGCATATTTCGTTCAATTGATAACGATCCCAATAATGTTTCTCATATTCCGGGGCATGTACTCCGCGGGGCTGCTTCACGGCGGTGCGGATGCAAAAGCCATGTTGGCAATTGCAATTTTGGTGCCTTTTTATCCAAAAATCGCAAACTTTCCATTACTCGGATCGCCAAAACTTGCAGTAACTGAACTGGTGCTACCATATAGCTTAGTTATATTATTCAACAGCGTAATTCTGTTTATATTTGTACCGATCGTATTTTTAATTTATAACGGAATCAGAGGCAACTTGGTTTTTCCACAATGTATCCTAGGTTATAAAATGAGATTAGAAGATGTGCCAAAAAGATTTGTATGGCTGATGGAAAGAATTGTAGGCGGGGAGAGGAAAATGTTCTTTTTCCCGAGCAAGAATTATAAATTAAATATGGAGCTTACTAAATTAAAAAACGAAAAAATTACAAGTGTCTGGGTTACGCCTAAAATTCCTTTCCTGATACCGATTGCTGTTGGGTTTGTCACCGCATTCATATTTGGCAATATATTGCTACAGATAATCTATCTCATGCCATAATGAATCTGAACTGAATGGTAAGTAGGTGGAATTTTTGAAAAAGGATGTTGGCCGAATAATAAAAACGCTTAGAAAAACATATCCAAAAACATTCTTCCGCAACAGTGACCCGTTCAAGGTATTAATCTCCACAATTCTATCACAGAGGACAAGGGACGAAAGTACTGCAATAGCGTCCAGAGACCTTTTTTCAGTTTACAGGGATGCTGCGATGTTGTCGAAAGCTAGCGAGGAGCGTTTGCAAAAACTCATAAAGCGCGTCGGATTTTATAGAACTAAGGCTAAACGGATAAAGGAAGTGTCCAAAATCATTTTGGAGAGATATGACGGAAAGACACCGGATAACCTGGAAGACCTCTTAACCCTCCCAGCGGTAGGCAGAAAAACCGCCAATTGTGTTTTAGTCTATGGATTTATGAAACCGGCAATTCCGGTAGATACGCATGTTCATAGGATTTCCAACAGACTGGGATTGGTAAAAACAAAAACACCAGAACAAACAGAAGTTTCACTCAGAAAAACAATTCCAAAAAAATATTGGATAGATATTAATGAACTGCTCGTTAGACACGGACAGAACGTGTGCAAACCGATTACCCCGAGGTGTTCTGAGTGCACTATAACCAAGCTATGCGACACTGGAAAACGATCAAAACTGCGCAGTATTTGATGTAAAAGCAATAATTATTAACCACTAAATCTTTCAAGTGTACACAATACGGAAATAATTCGGATAAAAAGGAGTTGAAACATTGGAACTACCATTACCAAAAAACAAAACAGAAGAAGATAAGAAAGTTAAAGTAAAAAAGGCAAAAAAGGTAGAGATTGCAACGCCAGAAGCGAAACCTTTGAAAGAACCAGAAAAAAAGATAGAGATAACAGTGACGGAAGAAAAACTCCCGAAAGAACCTGAAAAAAAGGAAAAGGTAAAAGAGGTCGTAGTAACGTTAAGTATAACAACTTCCAATCAAGATTCCAGCGAAGATACCATAAGAACCGTCGTCAAAGAAATCAAAAAGATTGCCAACGTGGACATCACGCGTGTTGAGATATACGACGATAGTTTCAATTGGTATCTTGATATAACCGATAAGGTGTCAGAAAAATAATTAAACGCCCTTCGAGAATATGATTGCGGCTCGGGTGTTTTCATAGCTTAGTGTTTAAAGGGTTATATACTCGATGAACTTGTGCAACGGCATCCCGTCGCTCCATTTCATCATATAATTTCCACCAGTCGTCTGTGTCATTTTTGGAAGCCGGTTGTGAAGTATTTTTTGAACGCCGGATAATCCATCCGTCTCGATTGTAAACATTCGCCAAGCATCGCCACGTACACTCTTCAATCTAAATGCGTAGATTGGTGTGAGCCCCGCTTTTGAACAAACGTTTTTCAATCGAGCCATCTGCTCTATCAACCTCGGAGAATTCAGATGTATTGTTTCCTCTACCGAGGATTTTACTTCTATCGGAAAGGAAATGTCGCCACGAACCGCGACAATGTCAACGCCAAAAGAGCCTGCGGACCTAATTACAACAAACGGTTTACTTTTTATCTTCTCATAAGAAGCCTGAGCTAGCGAGTCGCACGTATGAACAACTCTTTGAAGGGTTTTATCGTCTCCTTCTAGTATGCCCTTAATCTCCCTCTCAAAAATCGTGCTCATGTCAACGAGTATGTGGTTGGGATTATATTAATCTTTTATGTTTTTGTATTTATTGGAAATGAACAAGTATCATCCATATCTAGTGCCTGTATAACTATAACACCTCGATTTCTTGGGATCACGGTCTTCGGCAATTATTACTGCTCCACTATTTCTCAAGACATCCAATTTTTTCAACAAAAAATCAAAGTCGGATATCAATTTCATTTTATTGCCATCTTCATCAGCACTTTCGCCATAATGCCATGCCCTAACAACCTTGGGGATGTCTTCGGTCATTATGTTCGGGTGCTCGTAAATTATTGAAACCAGCACGTCTTCTAAGTCCTGGCTCACAAAGTCTCTGATGTTTCTTACGTGTAGAATATCTGAAAACCCTATGTGCGAGAATGATATGCCAAAGGTGGAACGCCCCCTCATGGTTAATATCGGTATTTCTACAGTCAAAGACTCCTTTGGATACTTATACATCGTAGTTATGCCTATGCTGTTGTTGTCCCATGCCCTTATCACACCGCATAGAGTAACATCAGTTAGTTTTACTAGGACTTTATCTTCGAACTTAACATCCACCAACATTTTTTGGACAGTACGCAACTGTGCTACGTCAGCAGTAGTTTTGATTATCCGTAACTGGTTTTCCACGTTTTGTATAGTTTCTTCTAATGTGTCTTCTAAGCGAAGTATCTTTCTCACAAGCAGATCCTTATCCAACTCAAGATAGCTTTCATACCGAGGATCCTCACTGTAATCCACATTATCTTTTTTTGCCACTACGTTCACTCCAGTTATTCAAGTCGTTGAACACGATATCCCTTAATAACAATTTCGATTTGTGCCTAAATTTATAGTAAAATTCATACAAGTATTCTTAAATATTGTGTAAATCATCTCCCAGTATTATGGACATTACCGAACAGATCGAGGAAATCGAAAAAATAATCAATGAGGCGAAGGAGCTGAACATTACAACACCAATCATAGTTGAAGGCTCGAAAGACAAAATCGCGCTTAAGATACTTGGATTTGAAGGAAAGATTATAAAAATCAATCAGGGAAAATCAATATTTACTTTTTGCGAAGAACTGGCAAAGAACTTTAAAGAGGTAATAATTCTCACGGATTGGGACAATCGCGGCGGGCGCCTATGCCGGATGTTAAAGAAGGATTTGACTGCAAACTCTATAAAGCATAATGAAGACATCCGCGCAAGGCTGTTGTTCTATTGCAAAAAAGAGGCTAAGGATGTGGAAGGCATTGTGCCCATGCTTGAGAATATGAAGAGAAAGGCGGCGGAAAAACCGAGCGATTAATACGACATCACATCCGCCTTCATAAACTCCCTTAGCAGTGAGGTTGCATAACAGCCTTTCAACAACTGAAATTTTAATCTGAGTGTCTTGTCAGAAACTTCCAATGAAATGTCGCTAACTTTTAATTGTGCCAATAATTCCCTTCTGATTCCGCTCGAAGAAATCTCAGGAATCTTTGGAATAATGAAATCGTTTGGCTTCAAACCTTCCTTTTCGATAATTTTTCTTTCTATTTCGCCCTGCTCGTTGTTGGCGAATTTTGTCTCTGAACCGAAAACCAAGCCGCTTACGAATGCTTTTTGCTCTGCGACCGCTTTTTTAATTTTATCAATATTTGTATCATTTACGTCTATCCAGACATCATGATTTGGGAGTTTGTTTTTATCTATTGGCAATATGACGTCGCCAATCTGCGGTTCGTTTAATGGGAGCTGCCTTCTGATCCTTTCGCTTAAGATTTTATTGAATAGGTATGCTTGATATGCGTGAACAAACATCATCAATAGGTTCTTGGGCAATTGTTTCAGTGCTCCAACAAAGTCGTTTGGATTGGATGCCAAGTAGTGGATCATTGTTAGCTCGAACGAAAGTTGTTTTGGGTATATCTTTAATGCTTGTTTAAAATCCCGAGTTTTCTCTAAGAACGCTCTTGCAGAATGTGATTCTTCATTCTCCCACGGAAGCGGGTTTGCGGCATAGGCAAATACTGCTTTTTCAAAATCGCCGTGCACGATAAATTTACCGAGATGATGCGTGATTGGTCTAACCGCTCCAAAACGCTGTATGCCAAAAAAATTAGGAAAACCACCCAGTTTGGAGATACACTCTAAGTCATCATTTACAATTTTATTTATCTCCACATCAGATAATTGTATGTCCCGCACTACGATGTAAAAATTATTTCCGATTAGATCACCCATGTCCAACGATTTGTTAGATGTGTAAACATTGGAAATCTCTATATCGCTAATTTTTAATTTCTCTATTGTTTCTTTATCCACACCATCAAACGCCATAAGTTGTGTAGTTACTGCCCTCTTATCTTTTGTTCCGGCAAAGTGTATTCTTTTTCTGCTTATACGAAGTGTTCTCGCTAAATGCCGTATTAACCTATTTGTCTCCCAATTTCTTGATTTCACGGTGGCTATAATGTATTTTCCTTCATTTGCGGGTGCGGGCAATATGGGAATCTCGTCTACGATAAAGTCCTCAGGTTCATTTTTTAATTTCCCACCAATGCCCTTTGTGTCTGTAAAAAACACTTCTAAGCCTATGCCTTTCTCAACCTCAGATGTTGTCTCTTGCATATCTCTCTGCTCAAAAATATACGGTAATCTCACTATTTCATTCTATGCTCTTCCGGTACCATTCCTATCTTTTTAGCTGGCACTCCGGCAACCACCGTATAAGGCTTGACATCCTTAGTTACGACAGCACCGGCTGCAACCAATGAGTCTCTGCCAATCTTTATTCCGGGGAGTATGGTGCAATTAGAACCAAGTCTGGCGCCTTCTTCTACGAATACCCCCACCAATTTCTTTCCGCCTCTTCCCATATACTTATCGTTTGTCAATGCGACTCTTGGTCCGAGAAAAACATCATCTTTAATAATGGTGTTTGTCGGGATATATACGCCACTTTGTATCGAAACCCTCTTGCCTATTGTACAATGATCATCGATTATAACACCCGAACCTACTAACGTTTCATCCCCAATTGTCGTGAATTCCCGAATTAAGTAGTGATGACCAGTTTTTACATTGTCTCCGAGAGTTACATTTGAATATATTACCCCATATGCCCGCAATATGCAATTTTTCCCAATTTTAGACCCTGCTACCGCGTCTAGTCGTCCCTTTTTAAGCAATTCCGCTTCGTGCTTCCCAGGATGACCTATTATGACAGTTTCATCGATATATGTGCCATTTCCAATTTGACTATTACCGTATACCTTAGGCATCAAATTCCTCTTTATCTATGATTCTTTTCTCCTTGTATGATTTAACGGCAGCGCGTGCTGCTTGTATCGCCCTTAAACCATCCATGGCGGTTACCAACGGTTTTCTTTTATTTTTTATGGAATTCAAAAAGTCCAGTATCTCATTTTTTAAAGGCTCCTGCAGCGATAGTGACATCCGTCGGATATCATACCTCTGGGGTATATGGAAGAGGTTGCTCTCTTCAAAATCCATTGGAGCAGAAGACGATACCTGTAAAGATTGCGTCATATAATCTAGCTCTACAAATTTTTCCGAACAAGTGAGCGACGTTCTCCTAACTTTCATTGGTGTTAGCCAATTTACTTCAATAAAACCGGAAACCCCATTTTCAAAATTCAGGAGGATGTTCGCGCATTCCTCGAACTTCGTAAGGTCATTCTTACCATTCCTACCTGCAAGGGCATAGATGCTCTCTATCTCGCTACCAGTCATATACCGCTGAACGTCAATATCATGTATCCCCAGGTCAAGAATTACGCCAACATCCCTTATCCTCGCTGGGAAAGAGCTTACTCTCCTGGACGAAATCGAAATGAGTTCACCGAATTGGTTTTTACTTAACATGTCCTTTGTAAATATAACGACGGGGTTATGCCGTTCGATATGCCCGACGCTCAGGACAACACCGGCATCTTCAGCCAATTTGATGAGGTTCTCCGCCTCCTTAACGCTGTTACAAATCGGTTTTTCAATTAAAACATGCTTGCCTCTTTCCATAGCCTTCTTTGCAACCTCAAAATGTGTTACAGTGGGTGTAGCTATAGTGACTGCGTCGAGTTCTGGCAGGGAAAGCAATTCTTCGTAATTAGAAAACGATTTTGTATGTGTCCTTTTCGCAGTGGCCATTGCCTTTTGCTGGTCTACGTCTGCAACGCCAACAAGGTTCGCAAGCTCAGAGTATATGCGTGCGTGATTCTGCCCCATCGCGCCTATGCCTATAACCCCAACCCCGACCATAGTATAACACAATATGATACACATATAATAGATTTTTGGGTTTATAAATACAGACAAATCAGGTTATAATTTCACAGCCGCTTTCAGTGATGATTACCGTATGCTCCATCTGCGATATTACTCCATCATCGACTTCCTTTAATATCGGGTATGCCATAATTACGCCGCTTCTGACAAGTTTTTGTAAATTTACTGCAGCATCATCGAATTTACTGGCACACCATCGCTCCGCGAACGGAAGTGTCCTAAACTCTTTCGTAATATATTCCAACATCGCTTCCAGCTTTTTGTCGTACATGGGTTTATCTTTCACCAGTCTGTAAATATTGCCTCGCAGATCGTTTTTAACCTTACCGCCGCCATTTGTAGCAAAGGGTTCTATGGCGATTACGTCTCCAACATTTACCGTGTCGCTTGTTCTTGTTCTTATGTTCGGTATGCTTATGCCCGCGTGAAGGTTATACTGGTTCATACTGTGCCCTGTGAGGTTTCGGATAGGGCAATAACCGAATGACGCTATAGTTCGCTCTATGTTTTCACCGACTAATCCGAGATCTATTTCAGGCCTGATTGTGTTAATTGCCACTCTCAACCCTTCGTGCGCGGCGTCAATCAGTTTTTTCCAATTGTTAGTTCCAATCTCTACGGTTGTTGCTGTGTCGCCAATGCACCCGTCTACATGAACCCCGACGTCTATCTTAACCACATTTCCTGTTGAAAATACAAGATCGTAATCATTATGTTTCGGCGTAAAATGTGCCGCTATGTCATTAATAGAAATGTTTACTGGAAATGCTGGTTTTGCACCCTTATCGGTTATATATTTTTCCGTTTTTTCTACAACTTTTAGGATGTGTGCACCATTTTCAATCAAACTCGCGCAATAATCCCTCGCCTCAGAGGCGACCCTACCCGCTTTTTTGTAACATTCCATGGTTTCGGCGTTCATCTAAATTCCCTCGATCAACTTAATACAACTCTCTTCTTTAATTCTTACGGTCATCCGTCATCGGATATCGCGTTTATGGAAAGCGCACCTTCGCGTATAATTTTAATCGTCCCAGCAGACAGATCTACGATTGTAGATGGTTTTCCATACTGTGTTTTTCCGCAATCGATGTAAAAATCAACAGAATTCTTGAATTGCTTAAATGGAATTTCCATATTAATAGGTTCATTCGCACCATGAAGATTTGCACTTGTGGCTGTTAGAGGGCCAACACGTCTGAGCAATTCTAGAGCTACTGGATGGTCCGGAATCCTCACAGCTACGTTCTTAGATCCACTAGTGAGTATGTCTGGAACGTTATCTTTTTTTCTAAGAAGCAGTGTTATTGGGCCTGGTAAAAATTTTTTGATGACCTTGATTGCCAAGTCATTTAGGACTGCTATCTCATTTATACCTTCCATATCGTGAACTGCTATAGAAAGCGGGGCGACTAACGGTCTTTTCTTAATCTCAAAGGTTTTTCGAACCGCTGTTTCCTTGAAGGGATTGCAACCGATTGCGTACAGCGTATCCGTAGGATATACAATAACACCATCGTTATCCAGGGATTTTTTTATATCATCAACGTGCATCGAGAGGTTTTGTACCTTTCTTGTGCAATTTATAACAACCATGCTTCCATCTCTGTCTTCTACATCCATTGATACCTTTATGGTTTTTCCGATACTTGCTTCAATACACAATGGAGGGTAATGTTTATAAATAAATAGATGGTAAACCCCAAATGGGTGTCCCATGGTAGAGTCTAAAAAAAAGATTGTTTGGATTAACGCTAACATAGATGACGACATAAACGCGAAAAAACAGTTAGTAGTCACTGCGATAGAGCATGGATTTACGGACTTTATGGTTCATAAAAACGATGCACCAGTCCTACAGAAACTTGGTAAAATAAACACGATAGTTGTCGAGGTGGGGAAAATCCTCATTGATGGCGAGCACAAAGGGCAACTCTTCCTTTTGAGAAACAAACAGGATGAGGAGAATATCAAGAAAATGGTTGGAAAAATAGATTACGCGATGGTTAACGCGCTCGACTGGAAGGTTATTCCTATAGAAAATTTAATTGCAGCGTTCCAAAAATCTCATACGAAACTTCTTGTAAGTGCATCCAGTGTGGAAGAGGCCAAATTATTCCTAGAAGCGCTAGAAGTTGGAGTTGATGGGGTAGTGCTGAACACTACAACGGCAAAGGAAATTGCAGACATGGAGGCATATCTCAGATCGAGACTCACACGAACAATAAAATTAACATCTGGAAAGGTTACCAAAGTAATGCATATCGGAGTCGGGGACCGAGTCTGCATCGATACCTGCTCTTTATTGGATGTCGGAGAGGGGGTGCTGGTCGGCTCGCAATCCATGGGTATGTTCCTGGTACACTCCGAGACACTTGTGTCCCAATATGTAAACTCAAGGCCGTTCAGAATAAACGCGGGTGCTGTGCATGCGTACATACTCCTGCCGTCTGGCGAAACAAAATACCTTTCAGAACTGCATGCGGGCGATGAAGTTTTGTTAGTGAATTCTAACGGAGCGGGAAGGGTTCTTGTTGTTGGTAGGGTTAAAATCGAGAGAAGACCCCTCATACTGCTGGAAACGGATGTCGATGGAAAGAAATACAGTACGATAGTCCAGAACGCAGAAACAACGAGGCTGGTCTCCAAGGAAGGCGCTAAATCTATTGCTGAGTTGAAGGTAGGAGATTCCATAATCATGCATATTGAAGAGGAAGGGCGTCACTTTGGAATGCCTATCAAAGAACATATTAAAGAGAATTGATAGAAAATATTGATGTGCCAGAAAATTATTATATGTCAGTATAATATGTGTTGTAGATTTACCCGGGTGAATATAAGAATGATATTGAAGTGCGTAACCCTGATTGAGAAAACTCCGGAAGACATGATAAACGCAAGTAAAAGAAGTAAAGAGATGGGTGCAGATCTAGTGGAATTGAGATTGGATTTTCTAGAGCAACCTACTCCTGATGCAGTTCAGACGTTGAAAAACGGCATTCAGATTCCAGCGATAATTACCATCAGGCCAGAGACGGATGGTGGGTCTTTTAAAGGTAGCGAACAGGATAGGGTACAGTTGCTCGAGGCGGCGATTAAAGCGAAGTTTGATTACGTCGATGTTGAAATGAAAATGGAAAAAGATCCCCTTCAAAGATTAATTAAAATGTGTAACGAAAATAATGTTGTTTCTATAGTTTCATACCACGATTTTGAGTCCACGCCCTCCTCGAACGATATGTTTGAGAATATGAAAAAGTGTATTGACCTGGGTGGAAAGGTTGCAAAGATCGCCGTAATGACGAAAGTATTTGAAGACGTCGTTGAAATTTTTAAGGCGTGCGACCTTGCGAAAAATGACGGTTTTGAATTTATCGCCATTGGAATGGGCGTACTTGGATATGAAACTAGGATCCATGCCCCGCTCATGGGTTCAAAAATTGCGTATACTAGCTTAGAGAGAGGTAAAGAAGCCGTAAAGGGGCAGATAGACCTGGAAACCCTTAAAAAGAAGTGGGAATTGTTAGACTATAAATAAACCCAGATCGTGAGAAATACATTTTAAAAAATACGGGCTTTGGATTTCGAGCCCTTTTGGGGGCGGGCCTGAGGGGATTCGAACCCCTGACCCATCGGTTCCTCCTGCCCGCATTTTATTGTCGAGCCATAAGAGCCGATTGCTCCACCTGTCTGAGCTACAGGCCCAAAAAATGCTTTTAAAACTTCTTCAGATTATATTCCGCGTAAGTCTTTCCCCTTTTGGCAGTCATAGAGCTTGGTTTTAGTTTCAATGCTTTGTCGAAGAACCCGATCGATTCCTCATACTTTCCGACGCTCTCTAGCGCAGTACCCTTTCTCGCGATGATATCAACGTTATTTGGGTCGATTGCCATTGCCTTGTCGAGCGATATCATAGCGTCCTGAGCTTTTCCAAGGTTTAGGAGGGCAAGTCCTTTCTTATACAGCAATTTTGCATCGTTTGGTTTCGATTTAAGCGAGTTCTCTATGCGAGAAATCTCCGTCTCAGCTTTACTTATGGCGTTTATAGCTTTCTCTTTCTCGTCCTTTGCCTCTTTAAATTCTGGATCCAGTTCTGCAGCCTTGCTCAAGAACTTTAAAGCTTCTGTGTTGTTGCCGTAAAAGCTCTGGAGCCTTCCCTTGAATTCCAGGTCGTACGCTTCAATCCTCTTTATTTTTTTCTCGCATTCTTTTGCAGTATTATTGTCGCCGTGTGCAACCGCAAAATCTTTCAGCATCGTATAGACCTTGGGCGAATCTATAGGCCTGCAGTAATATTCCTCTGCTTCCTTTATTTTCGTATTAATCGTCGAAGTTAGCTCCATGGTTTCTGGCGTTTTCTTATTTCCTATGCTTGAAAGCGTGTTCAATATTGTCTCTATCGTCTTTTCCATACTGATCTGAACGTCTAGATTTTTAATGTCTGTCATATCCTCACCATACGTGGATAAGAACTACTATGACAAAAAGGTATCGTTCTTTGGATTGTTAATATAATAAGGCCGGTTGGATTATATATTTATGAGTGGAAAAATGTATCTGAGAGGTTGATGCGATGGGGCGGACGGTCAACTAGCGTACATTAAATTCGGCTGGACTTATCAATCCTTATACCTTCTACTGCTCCAAGATTTAAAAGATGTTTGTCGCCTGTTATCAATTTCTCTGCCTTTCCCAAAATAGCTGTTTCAATGATCATATTATCCGCTGGATGTTCCTTCACTATATGAATTTCTCCCTTGGGGAATACAATTTCAGACATTCGTAAAATGTTTTGTGCATACTTGTTTCTTATTTCTGATGGCACATCGAACTTAACATTTAAGATTCGATCCATTTCTTCCAAAATCTCCGGTGATATTATCAGTTGATGTTTCTTCGTTTTACAATCCAAAAGGAGCCTCCTTTCGTTGCCATCCCAAAATAATGCAGAGATCAGGATGTTCGTATCAAGAACCAAACGCATTACTTACCAACTCTTGCGTTCTCAAGGGCTTTTATCACATCTCCTTTTGAAATTCCTTTTTTCCTTGCATATATTTTTCCCCACTTCAGCAGTGCCCTAAACTCCGCATCGGACGGTAATTTAATTTTTTTTAAAATTATCGTATCATCTTCCCCGAACAATGCAAACAGTTCTCCGACCTTGAGGCCTAACATCTCTCGGATATTCTGGGGAACCACAATCTGCCCCTTAGAAGACATTTTTGTTACAGTTACTTCGGTCATAATATCACCACATATAAGTAAGATAATCTTACTATATATATTTTTGTCTTAAGATTATTATTGTTGATTGCAGTGGGTTACAGATTAAGGTTGATGGGATGGGCGGATGGCTTGCTACCGTACAACGTACAGCACCTTTCTTACAATTTTTCTTTCTTTCGTGCTCGCTCACAAGAATATTTTGAAAGCAGATACACGATATATGCGCTGATAAAAACATAGCCCCAGGAGATTATAACACCATTCTCTGGTGCACCTTTTGTGAACAGTATAGTCAACGGCAACCAGAATATCCATGGAAATATAAAACAAGATATTAATGCACCGACAAACGCGGCGGCGGCTCCTACAGACAAAATGAAAAACTTCCTATGGATACATGTGTTTAGCAAAACAGGTAGAAGTAGAAATATTATTATCGGAATCCAGCCAATCGCAAAATCATATCTAAAAAATGTAAAAATAACTGCACCGATAAAAGCACCAATCGCACTTCCATACGGTCCGAACCTATCCAATTTTTCCTTTGTAGCGTCCCTTAAGTTCATTTACAACACACCCCAATAACGATATTCCTAATGTATAATGACTTTGGGACTTGTGTGAGGTTCTTCGCTCGAATCGTACATTGTTGAATAATTCGCCCTTCAATATATCGGCGGCTCCTCATAAGTCCCGAACACCTCTCGAAGCACGCCCGTTATCTCTCCCAACGTGCCATATGCCTTCACCGCGTCTATGATATATGGCATTAGGTTCTCACTGCCCTCCGCAGCCTTTCGTAGTTTGTCCATCTTTTCTTGGAATTTTTTATTGTCGCGCTCTTTTCTGACTTTTCTTAACCTTGCGATGTGCTTTTTCTCGCCGTTTGGATCCATTTTCAATATGGGAATCTCTATCTCCTCGTCCATCTGGTATTCGTTTAAGCCTACGACAATCCTCTCTTTTTTCTCTATGTCCCTCTGATATTTATAGGCGCTGTTTGCGATTTCCCTCTGGAAAAATCCCTTCTCTATCCCTGCGATTACCCCTCCGAGCTTTTCTATTTTATCGAAATATTTGTAGGTTTCCTCTTCCATTAAATCTGTTAGATATTCTACAAAGTAGCTTCCGCCCAGCGGGTCTATGGTATTCGTCACGCCGCTCTCATGCGCGATTAACTGCTGCGTTCTGAGCGCGATTCTGACTGCCTTATCGCTCGGAAGCGCAAGCACCTCGTCCATGGAGTTCGTGTGAAGCGACTGCGTGCCGCCCATCACCGCGGCCAGTGCTTGAATCGTTGTCCTCACGATATTGTTCTCCGGTTGCTGGGACGTTAAACTGCATCCTGCGGTTTGTGTGTGGAATCTCAGCCAAAGCGACCTTTCTTTCTTTGCACCGAATCTTTCCTTCATCTCCCTTGCCCATATCCTTCTTGCCGCCCTGTATTTCGCGATTTCCTCGAAGAAGTCGTTATGGGCATTAAAGAAGAAACTCAATCTTGGTGCAAACTCATCGACGTTTAGGCCCCGTTCTATTGCTGCTTCGACGTATGCAAGCCCGTCGGCCAGCGTAAACGCCAATTCCTGGACTGCAGTAGAGCCCGCTTCCCTGATATGATACCCGCTGATGCTTATCGTGTTCCATTTTGGCAATTTCTTCGTTCCAAATTCGAAGGTGTCCACTATCAATCTCATCGACGGCTCTGGTGGAAAGATGTATGATTTTTGGGCGATGTACTCCTTCAATATGTCGTTCTGTATCGTTCCTCCGAGCTTTTCGCGGGATATGCCCCGCTTCTCCGCGGCAGATATGTACATAGCCCATATTATCGCGGCAGGTCCGTTAATCGTCATGGATGTCGTAATTTTATCGACAGGAATGCCACTGAATAATATCTCCATGTCCTTCATGGAAGATATTGCCACGCCGCATTTGCCGAACTCGCCTTTAGCCATCGGGTGGTCTGTGTCATACCCGTACAACGTTGGAAAGTCAAATGCCACGCTTAAGCCGGTTTCCCCGTGCGAGAGCAGGTATTTATATCTCGCATTGGATTCCTCTGCCATTCCAAAGCCGGAGAACATCCTCATGGTCCACAGGCGTCCCCTGTACATTGATGCCTGTACGCCGCGGGTAAACGGATATTCTCCAGGGAAGCCGAGATTTTTTGCATAGTCAAAATCCGCAAAATCGTCTGGCGTATATAACCTGTCAATCTGCATTTCGGACAGGTTGTTGAATGACTTCTTCCGCTCCGGGAACTCTTCCAGAACTCTCTTCAATGTATTGTTCTTCCACGCAGCCTTCTTTTGCTTTATTTCAGCCATCTTTTCTTTTTCGAGCATACGTATCCCTCAATGGTCTATTCCCTCTCTGGAGATTATTCCTTTCCGATAGTAATGCTTGATCTCCCTCATTTCTGTCACGAGGTCCGCCATGTCAATAATTTTTTGAGGCGCGTATCTCCCAGTCAATATCAGTTCGACATTTTGTGGTTTGCCTTTTATTAGGCGTATCGCATCATCTAGTTTAATCAAATTCCATTCTATCGCTACGTTAATTTCATCCAGTATTACTATGTCGCGCTTTCCGTTTTTCAATATTTTTTCTGCGTGCTTTAAGCCTTTTTGGGCAAGCGCTATGTCTATCTTTGCCGGGTTGTCCTTATTGACGAAGTCCGGCCTTCCGAACTGTTTGATTGTGAAATTTGGGATATGTTTTGAGGAACGCAGCTCACCGTATGTTACGCATCCTTTCATAAATTGTATTATGTAAACTTTCAGGCCGTAACCGGCAGCCCGCAATGCCAATCCCAGTGCTGCAGTTGTTTTTCCTTTTCCGTTACCAGTGTAGACATGTACGAATCCTTTCCTCGATTTTCTGTTTGCTTTTGGTGTTTTGGGGGCCGGCGTCATTTACTATCACACTATTTTTTCTTTCTAAGTTCTTTTTCTAGCGATTCCATTTTTCTTCTTAGAGAACCAGCGGTCTTGGCGGTGATAACTTCGCTCTTGGTTTTTTCTATCAGCGCCCTCGCTATGTCCAGTTTCCTTCTTATCGGCGATATGCTGTTGTAATGGCCTACGGAGTTAAGAGCGTCATACAAATCTTCCATTATGGACAGGTACTTCTCCGCCTTCTCTGTGTTCTCGTCCTTTAGCGAGTTTACGGCAAATCTGCGCAATTCCCCGATGGCATCTCCCATACCCGCCACATATGCGACGTGCGGGACCATCAGTTCTTTCGGCGTTGGCAGGTTCTTATTTCCGATTATCGAAGCGAGGATGTGCGCCTCGCAGTATTCCTGCAGGGCATCTATTACAAAGCCAGAGTGATAAATGTCCGGATGCTCGTTTAGAGAATTTTTTAACTGCTTCGCATCATCACGTATACTCGATAAGTCTTTTGTCACATCTTCGTTGTGCTGTATCCTCTGGATTATTCCTCCGCACGCTCTTATGAGCTTTCTAGCGTCAGCAAACGCGCTCTCACGGCAGGTGTCCTTTGATGCAAGAGCCTTTTCCGTCTCTTTCATTAAATTTCTTAGATTATTCATCAGCGTTGAGATGTGTTTTTAGATTTTAACTTTTTCCTATGCACCGATTGATTATGGCAGTCTCTTTTTTGAAGGAATGTATTTATGCATGTTCTCCTTTTCCATTAACATAATTAATTATACAACCGGAGAAATCGAATGAACCTCTCGGATATTGGCGTCCTGCTGAGAATTGTCGCGTTTGTGATAATAATAATGAGTATTGTGTTCCTAAAAAATAGGAGAGTTAAAGGCAAGATAATTTTTCAATGGAAGACTACGGTTAAGCGTGAGCTTTTAAACAACATTCTTAACATAAATATGTTTACTATCGCCGTAGCAGTGATCATAATATTCGATGATGTTTTGATTGATGTGATATGGTACAAAATTTTTATAGATATTGCATTACTTGCGTGTATAATCGCACTCTTATTGATACCGAAACACGCCATTATCGCCGACAGGGGAATCTTATTTATGGGCATCTTTAGGCCGTGGACATCCTTTAGCCGCTATCGCATAAACAAGATGAACAAGACGATCGTATTATGGCAAAATGTACTCTTTTTTTCTGAGAAAATTATAATTCCTATCGAAGACGTAGAAAAGGTAGAAAAAATACTATCGAAATATATTCACAACGATATTTTTGCCAGTAAATCCCACGAAAATTATATATAGTGTCCCCCATAGATATAATATGGCAATATGGCTAAGATTGAGAATGTTGTGTTCATAATGGGAGCGGCATCTTTTAATTATTATCCACAGTTTCTCTGGAAATGCGTAAGGTATGTGACATATGATACGATGTTTAGTACGTTCTGAAAAAATAAAAATGATTGAATCATTGCAAAATCCGCTGGCAGTCATATTTTTCATTTTCATTATCGCCGCCATGATTTTATGTTTTGTAAAAACCGTAAGTGCAAACGATCATAGTGCAGATACCAGGATTTATACTGGTTATGGGAATACTTACAATACATCCGCACCATCACAACCAATAGAAAAAAGCGTTGAAAAATCGAATTTGCCCGATGAATCAACGGGTTTGGAAAATTCGCATACAAAATCTAAGGCTGTATCTTTTTGGGCCAATAATGCGGCTACCGGTGCATTCTATAAAATTTCTGCCACTCTCAAAAAGGACGGGCAATATTGTCATATATACGTCGAAGACGGCCAGGGTGTCAGCACGGCCACTATAAATTCGGTTATATCTGAATTTGACACCAAGATATATCCAACGACTACAACGTATTTTGGTAGCCCACCGGATACAGATAACGATCCAAAAATCATATTGCTGTTATTGGACATAATAGACGGCTCCACTCCCGACGATCCACTCGTAGCAGGGTATGGTAATCCGGACGACCTAAACCCAAACGCACAATATAGCAACAAACATGACATGGTGTACCTGGATGCACCGGCTATAATCTATTTATCCAAGAATATCTGGGCCGGCAATCTGGCGCACGAATTCCAGCATCTGATTCACTACAAATATGATGAGTATGAGGAACTTTTCATAAATGAGGGTTTGTCCGATTTTGCATCCATAGTGTGCGGTTACAAAGACAGCAATGGATGGGACGCCTTTGGACATATTCAGAATTTTATAAACTCTCCGGACACGTCGTTGGTGGATTTTAAATATGATGATGTCAAGAGTTATGGAGCAAGCAGTTTGTTTATGGAATATATGTCGGAACATTATGGAGGAGGCACTTTTACAAAGACTCTTGTGAGCGATCCGGCACACGGAGTTACGAGCATAGACAACACTCTAAAAAAATTGGGTTACTCGCAGAAGTTCACAGACGTTCTCTCCGATTGGACAGTAGCAAACTATATCGATAACAGCGATACAAGTCTGAATGGCGGAAAATATGGCTATAAAAACGTAAACATGGCAGTTCCGACCTCTGCGGTTACAGTTCACAGTACTTACCCAGTATCGAAAAGCGCAAAAGTGTATTATTCCGCAGGGGATTGCATAATATTCACTGGGGGAAAGGGCGGAACACTGACAATTATATTTGACGGCGCCGACAGCAACACGTTTAGTGTGGCGGTAGTAAAAAAAGGATCGTCAGCCACCCCGTCCGTGGAGAAGATGACGTTGGATGCGTCGAAGAAAGGGCAGGTGTCCGTCGGTGGTTTTGGAAGCACCTACACGGCTGTAACACTCATACCTGCTAGCATTGTGAAAAGCGGCTCAAACCCGGCCAGTTACGGCTATTCCGCGACTTATTCCAGTACTGTAATTCCTCCAGATGGCCACACCCCACCCTATTTCGTCGAGAGCAGTAGCAGCTATGCCATTTATGATTCGAACAGCGACCATAAGAACGACACTATCGAATTTACGTTCAAAATCGGCATTAACTCGACGACACCAATCGATGTACGGGTGATGATGACCGTGAAGGACAATAGTTATGTCACTATCTCATCCACAAACTACACTTACAGCGTCAGCCACGGTGGTGCAAATTCATATTCCGTAACTTGGACGTGCCAAAAATCGGATTTTTACAATATCCTTCTTTTGCTTTACGACAACAACACACAGGCTGGCACATTAAGGGCTGACAATATAAAACTGGAATTATCGGACGTATCCGAGGACTTCAAAGAATCGTTTGAACAGGCAGTTAATACGATATCTGATAAAAGCGGTGATGACCTGGACGATACTTTTTTGTTTTCCTACCGCGTCAGTACAGAGTCCACTGCGGATGTACGCGTCAGCGTCGTCCTTTCTGTTTATCTTTCAAGTTCTCTGGTAGATAAAGTATACGACAATTTTACGGTGCCCCAGGCTGCCGCTAGCAACAGAAATATGAGCTGGACTGCGTCACAAACCGGCAAGTACTCGTTCTATGCAATTTTAATAGACGACAACAATCACACGGAGGCCCAGAAGGAATACCTGAACGTCCAACTAATAAAATTCAACAGACCGCCGGTAGTCACAACTACACCAGTAACGAAAGCGACAGTAGGTTCGAAATACGCATACAGCGTCGATGCTACCGATCCGGACGATGACACTTTGTCGTTCTCCCTCATCGAATCTCCGGCATCCATGAGCATAGATGGAGATACTGGTGCTATTGATTGGACTCCCATATTAGAAGATATTGGAATCAATGACATTACAATAGACGTTTCCGATGGCGCATCCTCAGTTCAACAATTCTTCAAGGTTACTGTGGCGAACAAGAGTGGGGGAAACGGGAACAACCCTCCGACTATCTCCTCCTTTGCACCCTCCGATACAACAATCTACATTGCAATAAATGAGAAAGTAGAATGCATTGTAAATGCAACGGATTTGGATTCAGCAGACACGCTGTCCTTTGAGTGGTACCTAAACGATACACGCGCATCGACTGGTGCGAATAACTACGAATATATCGCCTCGACAGACTCCGCGGACTGGTATATTGTGAAATGCATAATCTCCGACGGGTCTGCCAACATCTCAAAAGAATGGGAGCTGCACATTCAAAAACCAGATACTCCTGTGAATACGAGCGCACCGCCTACACCGGTTATCAGCGGAGTGCCGAATAAGATTAGCGCAAGTGAAGGCATAGAGTTCAGTGCGATAAATTCGTTTGATGCCGATGGCATGATAGAAAGATACGAATGGAATTTTGGAGATGGAACCAACGGCTCAGGAGAGACAGTAAAACATGTTTACGAAAAACCGGGGACATATACTGTAACCCTGATAGTTGTCGATAACAACAATGAAACGAATAGAACGAGTTTTACAGTCAGCGTGATTAGGGGAGCTACAGGTGGAGACACAAACATCTACGTATACGCTGCAGGCATTGGTGCTGTCTGCGCAGTCGCGGGAGCGATAATCTTCCTTTATTTTAAATCGTCTGTGTTCGTAATGACTACAAAAGGAGGAACGTCGATGCCACCACCTCCAGCATGGCCTCAACAAACTGCACCGCAAATGCCATCACAACCTATGCCCACCGCGCAGCAAAGCCAGTACAACACTCCGTATCCGTCTCAGCCATACCAAACACAACCCCAACAGTATCAGCCGCAACCAATGCAATCAGACCAAAATCCATATCCAACATCGCCATATCAATATGGTACGTGTCCCCATTGCGGAGGAGTCGTGCAGATACCCAGCACAGGCGAATATCCAATGACAATAAGATGCACGTCCTGCGGTGCAGAAAGCACAATTGAATGATTCGGATGGCCATCTTTTGTAAAACATCGCGTTTTGTATCAAAATAAATATATAGTATGTATAACAGTATTTTTAAACCGAGTCGTTTAAAACCAAGTAGCTGCATGGTCGAAGATTATTATGACTACTAACAAACACCTAATAATTTCTTTTGTTGCACTTTTAATTCTCAGCAATATCGTTTATATACCGTCTACTGGTGCAGAGACAAATAGGAGTAGAGCGGGTTTTGCATTAGATATTGACAATCAGATAGGCGCCACGGTCGTAATAAAAATCTACATTAACAATCAACTAATGGATACTGTAGCTGTTACTCTTAACGGATTCTATACATACTATGGAATAGATGGACAAGTTACCATTAGACTGATATATGGGGATATACTGGACGCAGAAGTGACTAGAAACATAGGAGTATTTGATGTTCCAACAATATATATGACGATCGATGGTCGAGGTGGACCTTCCCCATACCAGCAGAACAAACTGCCCGTTGCAAACGCAGGCCCAGATCAAACCGTCGAAGTGAATAAACCAGCAACGCTCGATGGTAGTGGAAGTAACGATCCTGATGGAAATGCTATAACCTACAAATGGGAGCAAACAGACGGCCCATCTGTTACACTTTCTTCAAAAACAGTTGCAACTCCGACATTCACACCAACAGACGAAGGAACATACAAATTCTCCCTCGTCGTCAACGACGGCAAGGCGAACAGTGCAGTTTCTGTCGTAACAATCACAGTCACAAAAGCGAACAATCCTCCGATAGCAGATGCAGGCAGGGACCAAACAGTCAACGTCAGCGAAACAGCAACTCTAAACGGCAATGCAAGTTATGACCCGGACGGCGATACGATCACATACAAATGGATTCAAATCGACGGTCCAACTGTCCTGATTTTATATTCAACCACAGCCAAACCAATGTTTACGCCAACAGCCAACGGCGTATACAAGTTCCAGCTCATAGTCAACGACAGCAAGGCGGACAGCGAACCCTCTGTAGTCACAATCACAGCAGTCACGGCAAAGCAGAATATTCCGCCAGTAGCAGACGCTGGCAAGAACCAAACAACCGAAGTAGACACGATGGTGGCATTGGACGGCAGCGCCAGTTACGATGAAGACAACGACACAATCACAGTTGAATGGACGCAGATAGGTGGCCCGGCAGCAGTCACAATGTCGAATACAACCGACGTAAAACCCACATTCACGCCTAACGTAACCGGAACATACAGATTCAAGCTCGTGGCCAACGACGGCAAGGCAGACAGTACTGTCCCAGGCGTAGTGACAATCACAGTAACAAAAGTAAACAACCCGCCGGCTGCAGAGGCGGGCGCTGACCAAATTGTAGAAGCAAACACATCCGCGGCACTCAACGGCACTGCCAGTTCGGACCCGGACGGCGACACACTGTCATATAAATGGACGCAGGATTCTGGCCCCGCAATCAACATCTCGAACCCGAACGTCGCGAAGATAATAATCACGCCGACTATCGTTGGCAACTACACATTCACACTCACTGTCAACGACGGCAAGGCGGACAGCTCGGATTCCGTGGCTATTGCGGTAGTATCCCTCCTGGACACTGACAATGACGGCATCAGGGACTCTATAGAAAAAGCAACAGGCACTGACCCGTACAACAACGACACGGACGGGGACGGCTTGCTGGACGGAATCGAGGACAAGAACCGCGACGGAACCTTCCAGCAGGGCGAAGAAACAGACCCGAGAAACCCGGACACTGACGGCGACGGCTTTCTGGACGGGCAAGAGGACGCAAACCACAGCGGCACAGTAGACCCGACTGAAACAGACCCGAAGAACCCGGATACGGACTTTGACGGCCTGAACGACTATCTGGACCTGTACCCGACCATAAAAGACAACAAGTATTCCTTCGGGCAGGCGAAGGACGAGACCTTCACGGTATACAGGACAAACAAGAAAACGTTTACACCCACGCTCAGGCTGGACAAAACAACTGCCAGGAACCTGACGTTTCAATGGAAGTACAAAATGCCGGACGGCAATTGGAACGACACTGTCGGAGAAAAACTGACACAGGACTTAGTATGGAGCGAGAGCACGGGCTGTTGGCAGGTAACGTTTACTACCACGAAGGCCTCAAAGCTGGGCTCATACGGAATAGCGTTCAGGGTGAATTATTCTAACGCAGTCAACACGTCCTGGATCTACAACGTAAGGATACTCGACGTCAAAAACAACGTGCCGGTGATTTCCAGCTTCGCTGTCTCTAAAAAGCAATTTAATGCGGGCAACTCTACTGCGATCTCCTTTAACGGAAGCGACGCGGAGGATGCGAACCTGTCCGCAACTGTCCAATACTACATTTCGGGTAATTGGGCGAACATTACGACCGTCAATGCTTCCAATAATTCCTACTCTGTATCGTTTGGACAAAACCTTTCTCTAGGCAAATACGGGATAAGGGTACGCTTGGCAGACAAGGACAACGGTACGACCGAGTGGAAGTATGAAAACATAAGCATACTCAGCACAGGCAACTCTACACCGGCTGTGCCAACGGAAGGCAAAAGCGTCAACGGAAATACCTTCCACTACGATTTCGTGGAGCTGGCTGTATCGCTTTTGGTGTCTATCGCTGTTTTGGTTGTTACCACATCTCTCGTAATGGTAGTTCTGAAGAATCTGAAGAAGAAGGGAATTGTTAGTGACAGTACTACACCCGAAAATTTCGGTGGGAGTGCAAAGTGAGATATCGAGGAGACAGCACAATCGAATCGGCACCTTTATTATCCATTTTTCAGTCTCTCTTTTTATATGCAAACACCAAATCTTTATATGTATAAGGTCTAAATAACAAGGAGAGAATATGAAGGATTCAGACGCCGCCCATTCATATATACTGACTTTAACTGTTTTTTTATCGATTACTACATTACTCCTTAGCATTTTCCAATGCACTTTGTTCGCTGGTACTGGTCAGGATATTGATGCAATTCCAATAATTAGTTTAACTGCTGAAAGTAAAAATGATTTAAACAACAATAGGATACAAGACAATTTGGAAGAAGAGTTAAAAACAATTAATGCAACCGACAATGTAACTGTGCTTGTAACACTAGTGCCGAGGGATGAAGGTTTCCTAAAATTTGCTGAAAGTTGCGGTGCACAAATAAAAAAGTTCTACACAATAACTGATGCTGTGTTACTTGTTGCGGCTGTAGAGAATATTACAAAGCTCACTGCCTACCCTGCAGTGGAGATGATATACAAAAACGAAAAGACGCATTCTTATTTAGACTCCAGCGTTCCAGCGGTGTTTGGCGACAAAGCAGCTCTTACTGGTGCGGGTTTCGATGTCGATGGCTCGGGCGTAACCATGTCGATATTAGATTCCGGTATTGATCCAACAAAACCCTCATTAGCAACACTGCCTGACGGTAAACCGAAAATCGTAGGCTGGAAAGATTGTGTGAGGGGCAAACCTGACCCGTATGATGAGGGTTGGCATGGCACATTCGTGGCATCTGCCGCTGCAGCAGTCGGGCGTTCACCGTATTTTGCAGGAATGGCACCCGGAGTGCAATTGGTAATCGTCTTAGGTTCGGGGGGCGACGGCTCTGTGAATTACATATTTGATGGGCTTCAATGGATATTGGAGAATAAAGAGAAGTATGGAATATCCATACTCTCTATGAGTACCGGAATAAATTATGATCAGGCACCTCGGTTAGATGGCAATCACGCATTAGATCAGGCCGTTGAGAAGTTGGTTTCAGCAGGTATCAGCTGTGTAATCGCTGCAGGCAATAGCGGTCCAAACAGCGCGACAATTGGATTACCCGGAGTTGCAAAGAACGTTATTACTGTTGGTGCTGTAGAAGACAACCTTAATCTGTATAGCAAATCTTCGAGAGGCCCGACTGCAGACGGAAGAATTAAACCGGAGATATGCGCGGGCGGAGTATACATCCGCATCTCTAATGGGGGCGCAATGTCTGCTGGAACCTCTGAGGCAACACCCCAAGTAGCAGGCGCAATCGCCCTCCTTCTCCAATATTTCAACAAACAACTCGATAAATACAACTCGCCTACAATTAAAAGCAACATAAAACTCACACCGTCGGCTATAAAAGAAATACTGACAAAATCAACCATTCAACCGTCGGGCGGCGGCCCTTATCCAAACAACAACTACGGTTACGGCGTATTGAACGTCAAAAATTCTTTAACTACTCTCAAGAACAAGAACTATCTCCCTCTCGCAAAGTTTACCACGAGCGGCAATCTTAGCACGGGATCTCAAATCACTTTTGACGCATCCGGTTCACTTGACCCAAATGGCGACACACTAACATACTCATGGGATTTCGGTGACGGAACCACAGGCTCCGGAAAAACAGCAACACACACATACTCAACTCAAGGGAGTTATACTGTAACGCTCACAGTCAAGGACAGCAAAAACAACGCTAACGACTTCGGGGTAAGCAGTACCATAATAAATCAATTAATAACTACAAAAAAATCGCTAAGCATAATCACTGGCAATACGCCGCCAATAGCAAAAGTGTCGATCAGCGATGTAGAAATAAACAAAGGGTATGTATTGAACTTCTCTATCGGTGAGGTAATCTCCCTCGACGCCTCCAAATCAACAGATCCCGACGGCCAAGTAGCAACAGTCTCTTGGACCATGGGCGACGGCAGCCCTGCAAAAACAGGAAAAACCATAACACACACATACACAGCCGAAGGAACTTACAATGTAATCGCAAAACTAACAGACGACAAGTCAGGCGAAGCCCAATTCCCGTTCTCCATAGTCATAGCAAACAAACCACCGACAGCAAAGATATCTGTCAACGCCCAGAGCGTAAACAAGGGCGACACGTTAAAATATTCAGTGGGCGAGGAACTCACCTTCGACGCCTCGAAATCAACAGACGCCGACGGCCAAGTGGCAGCAGTGTCCTGGGACATGGGTGACAGCAGCTCGCCAAAAACCGGAAAAACAGTGAAATATACATTCACTGCCGAGGGCAGCTACGACATACAAACGAAACTAACGG
>Ga0265292_1000865_pt1 | contig 32817 bp, 25 predicted proteins | sample Munlanlewell296A_FD_189080 | JGI IMG/M metagenome (GOLD analysis project Ga0265292, IMG submission 189080) | Leachate microbial communities from a municipal landfill in Southern Ontario, Canada - Leachate well 296A | ecosystem: Engineered > Solid waste > Landfill > Unclassified | place: Canada... | reverse complement strand
GGAAACAGTCAAAAAGTAGAACTCAAAGGTTCAGCAATAAATTAGAATTTCCCAGGTTCCCTCAATTGTATTTATACTTGATTTGTTATATTATGTCCATATATCATTATACGTGCAATAAATGTTGCATTTTAAGTTAGCTCTGATTATTCCATATTTCAACGGAAGTTGTCCAAAAAATAAAATAGGAAAAAGTTTATAAAAAAGGAGAAAAATAATGAAAAAATTTAAATTGGTTAAAAGGTTGATATTTTTATTTTATTTTTTGATTCCCTACTGTTTTATCTTTGCTTTGCAAAAGGATTCCCCGCCTGACCATAGAAATTTCAGCAGTGAAATGCTGGAACTTTTAATGAAAGAGGATTTTACAAAACTTGATGCCGTATCGCATAAATTGCGCACTACAAAAGAAAAATTTCCTGGTGGCGATTGGAAATTAACAGCGTTTTATATAGGCATCGGCGAACCCCTGAACAACCAAAAAGACGGTGATGAAGTGTGGGAATCACAAATAAATAAACTGAAAAAATGGATAAAAAAGAATCCTGATTCAATATCCGCCCGTGTCGGTTTAGGCAGAATATTATACGAATATGCCTGGAAAGCACGGAGCAACAAATTGGCATATAAAGTTACGGAAGAAGGATGGGAACTTTTCCGCAAACGGCTTGCAGAATCCGAGAAAATCCTGAATGAAGCAAAAAACCTGCCGGAAAAATGTCCGTATTGGTATCGTGCGATACAAACGGTGGCATTAGGCCAGAGTTGGAATAGAGAAAGATACGATGAACTTTTTGAAGAGGCAATTAAATTTGAACTTGAGTATTGGGATTATTATACGGCAAAGGCACATTATCTGCTTCCACGATGGCATGGAAGACCCGGCGAGTGGGAACAGTTTGCAGAAGAAATTTCAGACAGGGTCGGCGGTAAAAAAGGTTCTATAATTTATGGTTATATCTGTCAGACTATCGGAAAGTTTTACAAACAGGAAAAGTGTTTAACGGAGACCGATGTATCCTGGGAAAAACTGAAACAAGGTTTTTATGACCGCGAAGAACTATATGGAACGTCAATCCGAAATCTGAATGTTTTCTGCAAATACGCCTGGCATGCAGATGATAGAAAAACTGCGAAAGAGTTATTTAAACGGATAGGTGATAATTATGATAAACAAGTGTGGAAAAGCAAAGTAAATTTAGATAGAGCCAAAGAATGGGTAAAGTCGTCAAAGAGCAGTGATACAGTTTCTGGAAAAGAAATTGGCGAGACTAAACTTGCCGTGTCCAGTAGAAAACTTGCCGATTCTGGAAAAGGAATTGATGAGACTAAACTCGCCGTGTCCAGTAGAAAACTTACCGATGAAGATATTAAAAAATTGGAAGAACAAATTAAAACAAATCCGGATGATTTGTCCGCCAGAATAAAACTTCTGGGCAATTATTTTACGCGCCGTCGCCATTCGGACTCTATAAATAATAATAGACAGCAACATGTATTATGGATAATACAAAATCGTCCCGAGTCGGAAATTGCCGGTACTCCCTATGTTGAATTAGACCCGGAACTGGACGGTGAAGTATATCGTAAGGCAAAAGCGATCTGGTTAAAACATATTGAAACCAAAAAAAAGGACACGAGGATATTGGGCAATGCCGCCCACTTTTTTTTGCTTTTTGACAGTGATTTGGCGGAAAAATTTTTCAAAAAAGCGCAATCTCTTGAACCGCAAAATCCCGAATGGTCCGGCCAGTTGGGGCATTTGTACAGACTGAAATCTCGTCGCCGTAATATTTCAAATGATAAGAAAAAAGAAACTGCAAAAAAATCTTTAGACGAATATGAAAAATCCTTAAATCTTGAAACAGACGAGAGAAGTAGATTTTATCAACTTTCAAAATTAACCCGAGCGGCATTTGAAACGGAAGAAATTAACAAAGCAGAGAATTATGCCAAAGAATTGCTTGCTTTAGCACCAAAATATAAAAATGACTGGAATTACGGTAATGCCATACACCACGGGAATACTGTTCTCGGGCGGATTTCGTTGAAGTCGGGTGATATGAAAAAAGCAAAACATTTTTTACTTGAATCTGGTAAAACGCCGGGTTCTCCCCAGTTAAATTCTTTCGGTCCCAGTATGATACTTGCCAAAGAACTTTTAGAAAAAGGGGAAAAAGGAACGGCAATAGAATATCTTGAACTTTGCAAAAAATTTTGGAGAGGTAGAAAATCGCTGTTGGACGAGTGGATTGGCAATATCAAACAAGGTGAAAAACCGCATTTTAAAAATTTAAGGTAATGATTTGTGAACTGCATCCAAAGATTGCCCCATTGAATTTATTTATATTATAGATGAGACAAGAAAAGGGCAAGTCAAACAAATTAAAATGATTTAGGGAGTAATTAAAAAATGGATAACGAAACCGAAAAAAATAACTTGATAGTCACGGAAACTGGGGTCTCAAAAAAATCAGTTTATAGGATAGTTAAAATATTTATTCTGGTTATTTCAGGTTTTCTTTTATTTTTGGTATTTATTGGATTTTTTTGGGGTTTTAAGAACTTTCCGATTTTGTATATTTTAAAAAATCGGGACCGTAATATTCCGCCCATGTATACGCCGGAAAAAATTCCCGATGAAGTGCTTTCAAAAGGCCATATTTATCTGGTACCCGTCGGTGATGCCGATAAAAATTTAATGCAGGATATGATTCCTTTTATTGAAGAGCGGTTTTTGTATAAAACTGAGGTAAAAGAAGACATAAAAATTCCCGAACCGGCTTTCGGCAGCGAATGGGCAAAAGTGCAATACCGTGCGGAAATGATAACGCTAAAACTCAAGGAAAAGTATTTCCCGGATACGGTGCATGTTATCGGCATCACAGATAAAAATATTTATTCGGGGACCTCGGACTATCCGTGGTCATGGGGTGAATTCGGCGGCGTTCAGGTGATTACAACTTATAGATTTTCAGATTGTAGAGATAATGTTTATGGAAGAAATTCGCAGGAATTATATTTTCGTCAATCGCTTGTTGCAACGCTTAAGAAAATAGGCAATTCAATGGGTTTACCGAATAGTGACGATGAAAAATCGTTTATGTCCGGTGAGACTACTATTTCTTCCGGTTTGGAAACGAAAAATCTGGAATTAAGCGAGAGCGAAAAAAGGATGCTTGATATTTACCGTGATTATGAATTTTATATCATCGGAAACCGTATTGATGAACTTGTTGCAGAAGCAAGTAAAAAAATAGCTGAAAATCCGGAAGATGAAGTCGCCCGCACTTTACTCGGCATAGCATTTATTAAAAAATCAGAGTTAGAAAAAGCAGAAAAAGAATTAAAATATGCTCTCAAATTGGAGAAAGATAACGCTTGGGCGCATTTGTGGCTTGGCATAGTTTATGAGATGCGAAATGATTACAAACAGGCCTTCAAAGAGTTTCATACGGCACGAAAGCAGAATAATGTATTGAGGTATGTATTTTTCCATTTCGGCTTTTATCTTCAGGAGAAAGGCGAATACGACCGTGCATTAGAGGAATATGAAAATGCTTTCAGCGCCGGCTGGTGGCATTTTGATGTTCTGCCGATGATGTCGTCTGAAAATGATTATCCTGAAAAAGTTTATTATACGGAAAAATTCAAAAGAGCGCTTCCGGAACTTGAGAAACGGATAAGCAGCCACAAAAATTTAGGTAGTATATGCGGCTGGCTCGGCAGATATTATTACGAGCAGAAAAATTATGAAAAGTCGCTGGAAATGTTTAAGGAATCTGTTAAAATGGCTCCGGAAAGTTACGGTGCAGGATATTCCCATAATATGCTCGCCTGGATTTATGCGGAAGATTTAAACTGCAATTTTGATGAGGCGATAGAACACGCAAAGAAAGCGGTTGAATTAGTAAGAGGATTAAATTATAAGGCGCCGTCAATGGATACGCTCGGCTGGGCGTATTACAAAAAAGGCGATTATAAAAATGCGGTAAAATATTTAAAAAAAGCGGTGCTTCTTAGTATGCTAAATTTTGATTTTTTTAACAGGGAACACTGGTATCACCTGAAAATGGCAAAAGAAAAATTGAATGCCGGAAATCAAATGTAAATATTATTTTTTGTTTTTAGGGGAGAACAAATGCCTTTATTGGTTTTGTTAATTTTCGGAGGTATAATTTGGCTAATTATCACAATTGTAGAATCTTCACGGAATTTGCGAATAACACGAAACAAAGTAGAGTTACTTGAAAAAAATCTGAAAGAGGTAAGTAATACTGTTATTACCATATGGAATAAATTATATTCTCAAGAAACAAAAAAACCATTTGAACCTGAAGAAGAAAAAACAACCGTTCCTGAAGAAATAATTACTCCGGAAAAAGCAAAAGTAGAAATTGTTCCTTGTTTTAAATGCGGAAGTTTAAATACCATAGACACGCCTTATTGTTATAATTGCGGAACTGAGTTAAAATCAATTGTTGAACCGGCAGAGCCCGCTCCGGGATTCTATTCAGGACCTTCAGCACAAACATTGCCCGTATCAAAGATAGATTGGGAAAAATTCATGGGTGTAAAATTGTTTGCATGGCTTGGAGGTTTTGCTTTTTTTCTCGGCATCTCATTTTTTGTAAAGTATTCCATTGACCATAATTTAATCAGTCCGCTTGTGCGGGTTATGACAAGTTTCGTTTTTGGAGTATGTTGCATTGTCGGCGGATTATTACTTAGACGCAAGGGATATTCCATAACGGTGCAGGTTTTATGCGCCAGCGGTGTTGCAATTCTGTATGCGGATATTTTTGCTGCTTGCACCTACTATCATTTTATTTCATCAGGAATGTCTTTTTTTCTGATGATTTTGGTTACCGTTACATCGTTTCTTCTGGCAGTTAGATTGGATTCACAATATGTCGCAATATTAGGAATGCTCGGCGGTTTTCTTACTCCGCCGCTTCTATCTACGGGTGTAGACAGGCCGTTGGGTCTTTTCACTTATATTACCATTCTTGATGTCGGTTTAATTGCAATTGCTTTACGAAAGAAGTGGGGATTTTTAGTAAGCATGGCTGCCGCCGGAACGCTTATTATAGAAACGGGATGGGTTATAAAGTTTTTCAATTCCTACAAAGTCAACACGGGCATTATAGTTTTTCTTTTATTTTCTGCGCTTTTCACCGTTGCTTTCAAAATTTCTGAAAAGGTCAAAAGAGAGGACAAATGGATAAATTTACCGGCAGCATTTGTACCATTGCTGTCAATGATATTTACAATGTATCTTTTGTCGTTCCGTGAATTGGGCGGCCGCCCCGGTTTAGTCCTTTCTTTTTTATTTTTACTTCAGTCAAGCATCAGTTATCTTGCGGTTTGCCGTGATGATTTTCGTCCTGCGCATCTATATGCCAGTGTTTTTTCTTTTATAATTCTTTTGGTCTGGACTAACCGTTATCTTACATTGGTGCTTTTACCGTGGGGATTAACATTTTATCTGATTTTTGCGGCGTTGCATTCAATTTTACCGATTATTTTACAAAAAATCCGCCCGACGACTTTAATCCCTAATTGGAGTTACTTTTTTCCGCCGCTGATGTTGGTTCTTGTAATGTTCCCGTTGATTAAAGAACCGGTGACTTCAATAATTATATGGCCGTTTGTTTTTTTAATAAGTGCGGTTGCTGTTGTGTCTGCTATGATGATGGCTATAGCATGGGTTAGCGGTGTAGTACTGATACTGACAATGGCCGCCCTCGGAATCTGGACTTCTAAAATGCAGGATGTCTCCAATCTTTCGGAGTGGTTGATATTGGTAACTTTTTTTGTACTTGCGTTTTTTGCATGGGGTTTATATGCCGCCGGGAAAAAACTTAGCGGAGAAGAAGCAAAAGAAAAAAAATCATTATGGGAAATAAAACCTGAGCAAATCACTCAAATCTCTTCGCTATCGGCGCTTCTTCCGTTTGTTTTATTGTCTATGGCAATAACCCGACTTAAAATATACAATCCTTCTCCTATATTCGGTCTGGTTGTTTTGTTTATTATTTTACTTTTAGGATTAGTAAGGTATCGTGCTACCGATGCCGTAGCCGTAATTGCTATGTTGTCTACGGCAATGCTTCAATATATATGGCATACTTCGTATTTTAATCCGCAGAATCCGATTATTGCTTTAATATGGTATTTTACATTTTACTGCATTTTTACAATTTTCCCTTTCATCTTTATGAAACATATGACTGATAGAATAATTCCGTGGGCTGTGGCTGCATTTGTCGGTCCGATTCAGTTTTATCTCATACATAAAGTTGTCTCGCTATCTGTGGGGACTGAATACATAGGATTATTGCCTGCTATATTTGCCGTTCTGTCGCTTTTGTGCTTACTTGCTATAATAAAATTTTCCCCTCCGGAAAAGCCCATCCGCATGTCGCAATTAGCTCTGTTTGCCGGTGTATCGCTATTTTTCATTACGCTGATATTCCCTTTGCAGTTTGAAAAACAATGGATAACAATTGGCTGGGCATTAGAAGGTGTGGCACTTTTATGGCTTTTGCGTCGCATTCCGCATAAGGGTCTTAAAATTTGGGGCGCAGGGTTGTTGATAATCGCTTTTATTCGGCTATCGTTAAATCCGGCTGTTTTTTCATATCATCCCCGTGAAATATGGAGAATTTTTAACTGGTATTTGTATTCATATGGTATTGTTACGGTGTGTCTATTTATTGGTGCAAAACTACTTGCGCGGGCAGGCGACAAAATAATGAATTGTAACATAACGCCTGTTTTAAATTCACTGGGAGCCGTCCTTGCATTTTTATTGTTGAATATAGAAATTGCCGATTATTTTAGTACAGGCAGCACTATAATATTCCAGTTCTCCGGTAGTCTGGCAAGAGATATGACTTATTCATTGGGCTGGACTATTTTTGCATTGATAATGCTTGTTGTCGGAATAAGGGAAAAAAGCCGTGCTGCGCGGTTCGGCAGTTTGGGACTTTTTTCAATTACAATTATAAAAGTATTTTTGCATGACCTTTGGCGCCTCGGGCAACTATACAGAGTAGGTTCAATTATAGGACTTGCAGTTACACTTACGCTTGTCTCGTTTTTGTATCAGAAATATCTCTCGCCTAAAATAAAGGAGGATTCAAAAAATGTATAAAAAAATATTCTGCGGTGTCTTTATATTATTTTTGTTTGCGATTTACGGAAATACGATAGAACTTCCGGTTAATTGGCAGTATTTTCAGGATAGCTATGTTAAAAATACAGGGTTGGTATCAGTAAAGATTCCGTCTGATACTATTGATGTTTCCAGAGAAAATCTTGAAGATATCAGAATTTTTAATTCTGCCGGAAGTGAAATTCCTTACTCATTATTTATCCCTGCAAAAATTGAAGGCACTGAGCGAACAGCACAGGATTATAAAATTACAGTTCGTGATTTGCAAACAGTAATAGATATAAAAACAGGTATATCCGAGCAAATTGATTCAATTGCTATTGTAACTCCGGCGAATGAGTTTTTGAAGCCGGTATCCGTTTTTAGTTCTTCAGACCAAAAGGAATGGTATACCTTGGCAAAAGACAAACCGATATTTCGTCAATATTATGGTATTGAGCATCTCCGCGTAGAATTCCCAAAAGGTTCTTATAAATATTTGAAAATTTTTTTAGACGATAGACGTAAAGATGCTATACCGATAACCGGCTTATCGGTACATTCTGCATCGCAGGAATCAATATATCCTGATGATAAAATTGAAGCGGATATTATTGAAAAAATAGAATCTCCGGGTCAGACCCGAATAGTTATAAAATTACCCGTAAAAAATTTGCGGCTTTCAAAAATAGTGATGGATACCGCTGAAAGTTTATTTACACGACAGGTCTCAATTTTGACTCGGACGCTATTGCAGGGGGAAATCAAAGAAGTATATTCAGGTCAAGGAACGATATACAGAGTATCTGTTGAGGGTAAAACTCCTTTTGAAAATATAATTGTTCCTGTATCAACACAAGTAAAAAGCAGGGAAATCATACTTGTTATTAATAATGGTAACAGCCCGCCGTTAGATATTAAAAAAATATCGGTATTCGTAAAACCGGTGTTTATCAGATTTTTGGCTGAGGCAACCGGGACGTTTTATCTTTTGACGGGCAATCAATTAGTATCTGCGCCGAAATATGATATTTCCGAATTGAATGAATATCTCCGGAAAGCAAAATTTTTATCTGCACAAATAGGACGGATTATAACAAATCCTAAATATAAGCCCCCTGAAACGCTGCCGGAATTGGGTGAATTAGGAAGTCCTATTGATGTAAGCGACTGGAAATATAGAAAAGCGGTAATTCTTTCCGACGCCGGCATTCAGAAACTGGAACTTGACATTGATGTTTTAGTTCATGCCGATGGTACAATGAAGGATTTGAGATTGGTAAAAGATGGAAAACAGATACCGTACATAGTGGAGAGAACAAGCATATTACGCAATCTCCCGCCCGCCGTGACAAATATTCATGTTGAAAAAAAATCTATGGTAAGCAAATGGTTATTTACCCTCCCGCAAAAATCAATTCCCATAGTGTATTTTTCTTGTAATATCGGTGAATCTATTTTTCGCAGAGATGTTTCTTTATATGAAGAAGTTCTTGACTCAAGAGGAGCGATTTACAATAGATATTTAGGCAATGCTGTTTGGACGAAGATTCCTAAACAAGATAATACAGCATTTACAATTTCGTTGAATAGTATTCCGCTGACCGATAAAATATTTTTAGAGATTCAGAACGGAGATAATCCGCCATTGACACTTAGTAATTTTCAATTTTACTATCCTGTCACAAGGATATTATTTAAATCTTCTCCGAATAATAATACCTGTTTGTATTATGGAAATAATGAGGTCGCAAATCCGAAATATGACATTGACCTCGTCGCAAACGAAATACTTTCCGCTGATAAAAAAAATGCCTCACTTGAAAAAGAAGAAATACTTAATCCGGGCTCATGGTGGGAATTGCCCGTGCAATCGGGTATCACGCGAGTAATTTTTTGGATAGTTATGGTTCTTGTAGTATTGGTTTTGCTTGTGGTTATAGCCAAACTTTTACCTAAAAATTCTTAGTCATAAAATTCTTTATGAAAAAAGTGTACATATTGACAGTGACCGCCGGTGCGGGGCATTTGCGTGCTGCAGATGCATTGAAAAAAGCATTTGTATCCCTGCATCCGGAATGGGACATAAAACTCATCAATGTCCTGGATTATACTAACCCGTGGTTTAAAAAATTCTACGCAAATTCCTACCTTAACGTCGTCAACCAGGTTCCCGAGTTTTGGGGATTGCTTTACGGACGGATGGATGACAAAAAAGTGGTTGAAAAAATGGCGGCAACTCAGCATCTTTTTAATAAAATAAACGCCATCCGCTTTATAAAATACCTTAAAAAATATCCGCCTGATGTTGCAGTATGCACTCATTTTTTGCCTGCGGAAATATTATCCAGCCGGAAAACCAAACATAAAATCAGTTTCCCGTGGGTATGCGTCGTAACCGACTACGAAGCGCATATGTTTTGGATATATCCGAATGCCGATTTGTACATAGCAGCCACGGAACATACGAAATTTCAACTTGAAAGAAACGGTATTCCTGTAAAAAAGATTTTACCGGCAGGTATTCCGATAGACCCTGTTTTTTCACAAGAAAAGTCAAAAAATATTTTAGTAAAAAAATTGGGAATCCAAAAGAAACTCAAAACCATATTGGTAATGAGCGGAGGATTCGGCGCAGGGCCCGTGGAAAATATAGTAAAGCAGTTGCAAAAAGTAAATTTTCCGATACAAATTATGATTGTTACAGGGAGGAACAAACAACTTGAAGATAAACTTAAATCGGAAAAATTTGTAAAGCCGGTAAAAATTTTTGGTTTTGTTGATAATGTTGATGAACTTTTGTCCGTCAGTGATTTGCTTGTTTCAAAACCCGGGGGGCTGACCACATCCGAGTCGCTGGCGAAAGGCGTACCGATGGTAGTTTTTAATCCGACGCCCGGTCAGGAAGAAAGAAACAGCGACTATCTTTTAGAGCACGGTGCGGGAATAAGAGTAAATAAAATAGAGGACATCGGATTCAGGGTTGAAGCATTACTACGCGAGAAAGGAAGATTAAATTTAATGAAGTCAAATGCATTACGTGTCGGTAAGCCGTTGTCCGCCGTAAACTCAGCCAAAGAAATTATAAAAAGATTACTATGAATAAAAAAAATATATTGCTAATTATATTGATTTTGTACAGTTTCAATTATCTTTTTGCAAAAGCACAACGGTCGGTAAAATTGGTCACATATGATTCAATAGCCGTCCCCGGTCAAGAAGTTATCCTTACGGCAAAGATAGAAAAAAAGATATTATTTTTCAGACCGGACATAAAAGGCGAAAAACTTTTATTCTATATTGATAACAAAAAAACAGGGGAATCCGTAACTGATAATGACGGTTTTGCATACTTGCCGTGTACGATTAATAAACAGGGAATATTTGAATTAACCGTAAGGGTTTCAACGATTTCCGAATATTTTTCAGACACAGCATCAGCAAAAATATTTTGTTCCGATAAAGATAAACCTGCTGTGATTGTAGACATAGACCACACCGTTGCCGATGTTTCCTGGTTGGGGTATATACTCAAGTCAAACAATAAAGTAAAACCGCTAAAAAATGCGCCGGATGTCTTACAAGAACTTTCAAAAAGTTATAATCTTATTTTTGTAACTAAACGGGAGGATGTTTTTCTTCAGAAGACGGAGGACTGGCTAAAAATGTATAAATTCCCGGATGCTCCCGTATTTTTTTGGGATTGGGGCAATTATCCTATAAGTTCTGCAAAATATAAAACTCAAAGAATAAAGATGCTAAAAAAAATATGGAAAAATATTTCAATTGGAATCGGTGACAGGGATACCGATATAAAAGCATATCTTGCAAATGGTCTGAAGGTTATAAAAATAGGTAAAGAAAATAAAGTAATTCCGGATGTAACTTTTGTATCGGACTGGGATGATATTCAGAATTTATTACTTAAAAAATGAAAAATATTTTAACCTTAAAAAATTTACATAAAAGTCTATCGGCTCTTGCAAATCCGTCCAAAGCCAAGATTCTTAAACGTTTTTTTAAGACCGGACCGGGTGAATATGGTGCGGGCGACAAATTTTTAGGCATCGTCGTTCCGGAGCAAAGGAAAATTGCGAGGGAGTATAAAGTCCTGAAATTAATTGATTTGAAAAAATTAATAAAAAGCCGGTATCACGAGGAGCGCATGCTTGCGCTTTTGATTTTGGTTGCCAAAAACGCCGTAGCAGACGAATGGGAACAGAAAGAGATTTATGATTTTTATCTCAATCATACGCGATATATAAATAATTGGGACCTGGTTGATTTGACTGCTGAAAAAATTATCGGGCCGTATTTGGAAAATAAAGATAAAAAAGTTTTGGAAAAATTAGCCCGCTCAAAAGACCTGTGGGAGCGCCGCATTGCCATGCTGGCTACCTTTCATTATATTAAACAGGGTAAAACCGATTGGCCGTTTAAAATCGCTATAATACTCTTGAACGATAAACACGATTTAATTCATAAAGCAGTCGGTTGGATGTTGCGTGAAATCGGCAAGCGATGCGGCGAAAATATCCTGGAAGAATTTTTACAAAAGCATTATCAAGAGATGCCGCGCACAATGCTCCGTTATGCGATTGAAAGACTGGACGAAAAGAAAAGGAAATTTTATTTAGCCAAATAAAATGGCCGGATAATCGACGGTCATTTTTTTATTGACTTGTCAATGTATTTCTTGTATAATTTTTCATTATGAACTTTTTACTTTTTTTGATTTTTGCGGCTGCGGAAATAGGCACTGTCGTATATGTCTTCTTCAAAATGCAGGAATATCCGATGGAGATGAAACTGGGCATTATCGTCGGGGCTTCCATAATCTGTGCCGTTGTTTTTAGAAAAATCGGGAAAAAATCAAAGGGGTTTTTGAAAAAAGCGGTTGCCGAGGCGACCGAGTGGGCAGACACACTTGTCTGGTCGGGTTTTTTTGCGTTTTTGATAATGTATTTTTTCCTTCAGGCGTTTAAGATTCCTTCGGGTTCAATGAGGAATACGCTTTTGGAAGGCGACCAACTTTTTGTAAATAAATTCATCTACGGAACACGGCTTTTTTATCCTTCGTTTAGCGATGGTGTGAAAATAAAAATGAAACGCATCTGGGTAATAAAAAAGCCGAAACGCGGCGACATCGTTGTTTTTGCGGCGCCGCCTCAGGCACTTGAACCCTACGAAAGAGAATCCGGCGTGAAAAAAGATTTTGTGAAAAGATGTATCGGAGTTTCCGGCGACAAAATTGAAATCAAAAGAAAAAAACTTTACTTGAACGGCGTCCTTCAGAAAGAAAAATATGTAATTTTTTCCGATGTCTATAACGACAACATTCCCCAGCGGGATAATTTCGGACCACTTACCATTCCGTCGGGTCAGTATCTGATGCTCGGTGACAACCGTGACAACAGCAAGGACTCCCGTTTCTGGGGCACGCTTGAAGAGAAATATGTCAAAGGCAGTCCGCTTCTGATTTACTGGCCGCCGAAAAGAGTAAAGTTAATAAAGTGAGGTATATATGTTTGAAAATTGGCTTACATGGGCGGTAATATCGGCGATCCTTTTCATTATTGAAATGGTTTCTCCGACTGTGTTTTTCTTTGCATGTTTCGCTTTGGGTGCTGTTTTTGCGGCAGTGACAACCGTATTCGGTTTGATGTGGCTGAACTGGGCGGTGTTTTTTATCGTCTCGCTTTCTGCAATAATTTTCTCCCGCCCCCTCGTTAATAAACTTATGAAAGCGCCGTCGCGCCCCGCTAATGTGGACGCTCTTATAAATCAGGAAGCCGTTGTTTTGGAAGAAATAAAACCGAATAAATTCGGCAGGGTAAAAATTGAGGGCGAGGAATGGCTTGCTGAATCGTCGGAAGAAATCCGGAAAGGTAGCAAGGTAAAAATTATTGAAGTAAAAGGCGCCCGGCTTATAGTGAAAAAAATTGACTAAAGGAGGATATGTTTATGCAGCAGATTCCTGTTCCGTTTGTGATTGTTCTTGTAGTATTATTGTTCGTTTTTGCGAAGATGGCGCTTTACATCATAAGGCCGTTTGAAAAAGGATTAGTGGAGTCTTTCGGCAAATTTAGCAGAACCGTTGGATCCGGACTTGCCCTTATAATTCCGATTTATCAGACGATAAGAAAAGTTGATATGCGCGAGCAGGTTCTGGACGTCCCGCCGCAGGATGTCATCACAAAAGATAATGTTGCCGTTACAGTTGATGCGATTATTTACTTCAAGGTTACGGACCCCTTTAAGGTTCTTTACAATGTAGCAAATTTTATCCAGGCAGCAATTAATCTTGCCCAAACAAACTTGAGAAATGTTATCGGTGATATGCTTTTAGATGAGACGCTGACTTCCCGTTTAAAAATAAATACGACCCTGCGTGAAGTTTTAGATGAAGCAACGGATGCGTGGGGAGTAAAGGTTACCCGTGTGGAATTGCGTAAAATTGACCCGCCCGCTGACATTACAACCGCGATGAGTAAGCAGATGAAAGCAGAGAGGGAAAAGCGGGCAGTGATATTAGAGGCAGAAGGGGTAAAACAATCGCAGATTCTTCAGGCGGAAGGATTTAGGCAAAAACAGATTCTTGAGGCGGAAGGGAAAGCGGGTGCAATAAAGACAGTTGCCGACGCAGAAAAATATCAGATTGAGGTTGTGTATAATGCAATTCATTCCGGGAAACCCACAAATGACCTTTTGGCGATAAAATATCTTGAAACCCTCGGGAAAGTTGCGGACGGTCATGCGACAAAAATATTCCTACCGCTGGAGACCTCCGGCGTGCTCGGTTCCATTGCCGGCATTTCCGAACTTTTCAAAGAAAAAGATAAAAAGGAAGAGAAGAAATAAAACGCAGATTGCACAGATGAAAAACTCGGATTACACAAATAATAATGTAGAGGCAGGGCTTGTCCCTGCTTTTTACATTCACATACCGTTTTGCAAAAAAAAATGTAATTACTGTGATTTTGTGTCAATGCCGATTAGGGCAGATAAAGGCACAAATTACGCGGATAGATATTTGAAAGTACTCGTCAAAGAATTTTCTTTGTACTCATTACTTGCTATTCGCCACTCGCCACTTACGATTTACATCGGCGGAGGAACGCCGTCGGTACTTTCGGAAAAACAAATAGAATTTTTGTTCAATAGATTATTTTCCTATTTGCCTAAATTAAAAAACAATGAATTAGAATTCAGTTTTGAAGTCAATCCCGAATCAATTACCGGGCAAAAATTAAAAACACTGAAAGATTATGGTGTCAACCGTTTAAGTATCGGAATTCAATCGTTTGACGATAAGATATTAAAATTTTTGGGTAGGGTTCATACTGTAAAAGATTTTTTAAGGTGTTACGAAAGTGCAAGAAAAATCGGTTTTGAAAATATAAACATTGATTTAATTTTCGGCATTCCCGGCCAAACGACAGAAAATTGGAGCAGTACCCTTAAAAGCGTCGTACATTTAAATCCGGAGCATATTTCAATATATTCTTTGACAATTGAAAAAGGCACGAGATTTTTTGAGACCGGATTACAAAAAGACGACGACACTGATGCGGATATGTATGAATTCGCGATTGAATATCTAAAAAAAAACGGGTATCATCACTATGAAATTTCTAATTTTTCTAAACCCGGTTTTGAATGTGAGCACAATATAAATTACTGGAAAAACGGCGAGTATATCGGATTCGGTTTGGGCGCCGTTTCATATATCAAAGGTAAAAGAATAAAAAATACCGAAAATCTGACGGATTACTTAAACGGCAAATTTCGTTCTGAATTTGAGGAACTTGATTGCGAGCGAAAAATGTCCGAGGATTTGATGCTCGGTTTGCGTCTTACCGGCGGGGTGGAAATGTCGGGTAGTATAAAAGAAAAGTTTTCGGCGAAAATCAGCAATCTTAAAAATGGCGGGTTATTAAAAGAGCAGGATAATTTCCTGAAATTGACCGACAAAGGAATAATGTTCGCGAACTGCGTGTTTAGAGAATTTTTATGAGTGATTTTGAAAAAGTTTCCGTGATTATGCCGGTGTTTAACGAAAAGAGTACGATTGTCAGGGTGATTGAGAAGGTAACCTCGCTGTCGCCGAAAGAGATTATCGTTGTTGACGATTATTCAACCGACGGAACAAGAGATATAATAAATCAATTAAAAACTAAAAATGAAAAATTAAAAATTTTATTGCATGAAAAAAATCTGGGCAAAGGTGCCGCGATTAGAACCGCATTAAAATATGTAACCGGTGAAATTGTTACAATCCAGGATGCTGATTTGGAATACAATCCGGAAGAAATCAGAAATCTTATAGTTCCGATAATTGAAGGAAAATCGTCGGTTGTCTACGGTTCAAGATTTTTACAGTTGAAAGAAAAAAGGTATGTCCATCACTATCTCGGCAATAAATTACTTAATTTTCTGACCAATTTTATTTACGGAGCGAATATAACGGATATGGAAACATGCTATAAGGTTTTCAGAAGCGATGTTATATTGTCATTAAACCTGAAAGCGAACAGATTTGAATTTGAGCCGGAGGTTACGGCAAAAATTCTCAAAAGAAAAATTCCTATATACGAATTGCCTATTTCTTATAAAAGCAGAACTTATAAAGAGGGAAAAAAAATCGGCTGGCGTGACGGCGTTACGGCGCTGTTAACATTAATAAAATACAGATTTATCCCGTGAGATAATTTCATATCTAACGGGATGAACCGACCAATGAATATCTTACTTATCAATCCGCCGTGGATAACGAAAGGCGGCATCTGGCAGAACGTTGCGAGTTGTATGCCTCCTTTTGGATTGGCAGCCATTGCGGCATATTTGGAAAAAAGCGACATCAGTGTTGAAATAATTGATGCCGATGCCATTAAACTTTCATATAAAGAAATCTCCGAGTTGTTGAGGCAGAAAAGCATCCCGGAATATGTAGGTATAACCTCATCAACACCGACCATTTCATCCGCTTTAATTGTCTCAAAAATCGCAAAAGATATTTTTCCGGATACAAAAATCGTCTTGGGCGGGGTTCATCCGTCCGTTATGGCAGAGGATGTATTAAAAGAAGAATCCGTTGATTTTATAGTAAGAGGCGAGGGTGAGGAAACATTCAGGGAACTTGTAGCCGGAGTTGACAGAAAAAAAATCACAGGGCTTTCGTACAAAGAAGATAAAATTATTATTCATAATCCGCCGCACGCCGTAATTTCCGATATAAATACTTTGCCGTTTCCCGCGTATCACCTTCTTCCGATGGAAAAATATTTTCCCGCAAGAGGAAGTTACAAAAAACTCCCCGCCCTCGGAATGATGACTACCCGCGGATGTCCGGGAAGATGCACGTTTTGTCTCGGCAGTTATCTCGGGCAACAGGTTAGAAATCGCTCCGCTGAAAAAATTTTTGAAGAAATGTTTTTGTTGCAGGATAAATACGAAATAAAAGAAATTAGTTTTTACGACGATGTTTTTACCACAAAAAAAGAAAATGTAAAGAATTTGTGCCGAAAAATTATAAACGAAAAAATGGATATTTCCTGGTCCTGTTTCGCGAGAGTGGATTTTGTGGATGAAGAATTGTTGAGGGCGATGAAAGATGCAGGTTGTCATCAGATAATGTACGGAATTGAATCCGGCGACGAGGAGATACTGAAAAATATTCATAAAAAAATTTCTCTTGAAAAGGTTAAAGAAATAGTTCACATAACAAAAAAAATCGGAATTGATGTCCGCGCGGCGTTTATGCTCGGCAATCCGGGTGAAACAAAAGAAACAATGCAAAAAACTATTGACTATGCCATCAAGTTGGCGCCCGACATCGCTATTTTTAATATAACAACTCCTTATCCGGGTACCGAGATGTTTAAGTGGGCGAAAGACAAAAGCATTTTGACGACGGAAAATTGGGATGACTATGATTTATCGCAACCGCTAATGAACTTACCGACGGTCAGTGTGAAAGAAATTAAAGAATATTACAACTTGGCATATAAAAAATTTTATTGGCGTTGGAAATATCTGCTGGAAAGAATTTTCAGAATACGAAATTTGTCGGATATAAAAATCGGGCTTTCAACACTATGGGCAATATTAAAAAGATAAGAGAAAAAAAAGTTGAGCAAAAAAAAATTTTTCCTGACTGGCTCGTATGGTCTGTTGCGGGTATTTGGGGATTTATCGTACTAAAAAATTATTATTCTGTATTTAAGCCGAATTTTAACAATCTGGAAGTTATGCTTTCGTTTGACCAGTATTTGGGTATTTTTAATTTTGGTAATTTTTTGATTTTCAAGCATTTGCTAAGTATTTTCTTGGCCGGATTTTTTTTCTTTTCGGCTTTTTCTATCGGGCGCTCAGTTTTATTGCGAGCAGGTCTCGTATTTTTTAATTTTCTTGAAGAGATAGTTTTTTCCGTTGCTTTGGGTCTCGGAATTACAGGATATTTGATACTTTTAATCGGCGTCATCGGTTTTCTTTCCGGATATATAATTTACATAATAGTTTTTGCATTTTTTATTGTCGGTATTATTTATTTGAAAAACCATCCTCCGCATCCGGTTTTCCCAAAAGAAAAATTGTCTTTGCCGGATATCCTTGCCGCGGTTATTTTAGTTGTAGCGATGTTGATTAACCTGTCAGGTGCGTTAAGCCCCGAGATTTTCTACGATTCCCTTGTCTATCATTTAGGAGTTCCCAACTTTTATAAAATTCACCACAAAATCGTTAATATGCCGTTTGTGTTTCTCTCCAATCTGCCGGCAGTAGCAAGCATGCTTTTTACGACGGGGCTTTTTATAAAAGATGAAATTATAGCGAAACTTATAAATTACGGCTCTGGAATTTTTACCTGTTTAGTAATATTGTCAATTTCAATAAGATATTTTAATCTAAAAACCGGAATTTGGGCTTCACTTATTTTTTACACGATAACGCATGTAATGATAGGTTCCTGGTCCTGCGGTTCCGAGTCGTTATTGGCATTTTTCGGATTGATTTCCCTTTATGGTATTATTAATTTTTCGGATGAAAAAAAAATATGGTTAATTCTCTCGGCAATTTTCGCCGGCATTGCAATGGGCGTGAAATATACGGGATTGTTTGTCGCCGTTGGTGTTGCTGCGTCATATATTTTCAGTTATTTTCCGTCTTTGCGTAAGACGATAAAAAACATAATTGTTTGGGGATTGATTTCTACCGCTGTCGTTTCTCCGTGGCTTATAAAAAATTATATTTATAAAAAAAATCCCGTATACCCGTATATGAGCGGGTTATTTCCGAAAGACGGCACGTCAGATTACGAGAAATTGAAGGGATTTATTGCTGAAGCAAGACAGTTCGGAACATTTTCATTGTCGGATTGGGTTAAGCATCCGTGGAACATAACGATGGGAAAAATTCCCAATTCCGAACATTTTACGCCGCTTTTTCTAATGTTGTTTCCTTTGATGTTTCTTCTTGGCCGCCCGCCCGGTATTTTGAAATATTTTATAGTATATTTTTTGGTTGTCTGGCTTACGTGGTCGGTTTCAAGTACTATGATAAGATTTATGATGCCTGCATATCCGGCAGCAGGACTAATTATTGCGTATTATGTGACGGGTAATTTTTACAAGTCGCTTAAAAAAATTCTATTATGGGTTGTTCTTGTTATATGCGTTGTTAATGTTTATTGGTCCGGTTGGATTTATTATATTCAGGGTGGCTGGCAGGTCGTCGTCGGAAAACAATCAAAAAAAGATTTTTTAAGCACTACACATTCCTCGTATCCTTATGGCTATTATGCAGCAATGGAGTTCATAAATAAGAATTTACAAAAGGATGCAAAAGTTTTGTTTATCGGCGAGGGCAGGAGTTTTTACATTGATAGGGCACCAGTTGTTTCTTCCGCCCATGATTTGACCCCGATAGTTGAGTTTGCAAAATCGTCAAATTCCGCAGATGAATTATACCTGAAAATAAAACAGGAAGGCATAACCCATATTTTCTTTAATCTCGGCGAGGCGATACGGCTGGGCAAAAGTTACAGAATGTTCCAGTGGGATGAAAAATCGCTTAGCGTGTATAATGATTTCTGGAAAAAATATGTAAAAGAGATTTTTAATAAAGATGAAATAATAAATGGAAATTTTGCCAACAGAGTTGCCGTCTATGAAATTTTATCCAAGAAAGAGGCAATAATTCCGCATACCCCGCCGTTTAATCTTATGACGGAAATAGTCGTCAAAAACATCAACCTCCCAAAATAAAAATTTCGGAAACAAAAAAAGCACTTGACAAAATTCATAGTTTGTGTTATAGTTATATTGACTGACCAGTCAGTCAATTGAAAATTGATAAAAGGATGGACAGTATGGCAAAAATAAGGGGTTGGAACCCGGAAATAAAAAGGACAAAGATATTAAATACTGCGGTTCAGATTTTAAACAGGAAGGAATATTACAAATGCCCGATAGGTGAAATCGCAAAAAAGGCCGGTGTCGCCAAAGGAACGGTATATCTTTATTTTGAAAGCAAGGAAGAACTTTATTTCTCCATAATTTTTATGCTTATTGATAAAATGAAAGAATTCGCCGATGATATTCAGAAGGGGGGTATGCCGCCCAGCAAAAAGTTGCTTCTCCTTTTGGAAAAACAGTCGGTTTTTATGGAAAAATACAGGAATATTTTTTTGGCAATAAGGCAAAATATAAAATCGCATAAAGAAAAATATCATCTTGCAATGCAAAAAAAATTCGGGGAAATAATAAGCATAATAACAAAAATTATTGCCGCCGGAATAAAAACAGGCGAGTTTAAAAATTATCCGTCCTCATCTCTTGCAATGCTTTACATGTCCCTAATGTTTGCTAATGCGCATCAGAAAATAGATATGCACGATAAAATGGTTGAAATAAATATAACACCGCAGTTCATGTGGAATGTTTTTTCAAAGGGGATTTCAAAATGAATAGGAAAGGATTACAAATTAAAAGAATTTGCAATTTACTTCTAATTTTCCTTTTGCAATTTGCAATTTGTAATTGTCTCTATTCCCAGGCACTTAACTTAAATAAATGCCTTGAAATCGCATTAAAGGAAAATCTGCAGATAAAAATTGCCGGGCAAAAACTCATATCCGCAAAAGCGAAAAAACGGGAAGCGTTTGCCGGGTATCTTCCCAACATTTCCGGAAGTGCAAGTTATATAAAAAGGAAAGAGGTAGAGGGTGCGTCTGCGCTTTCAGGCATTACTTCCGTCTCTCCGACTTTCAGATTCTCTTTTGCCGATGAGATGTATGACAACAAACTCACGCTGACCCAACCCGTTTTTATGTGGGGAAAAATTTATCAGTCAAACCGGCAGGCGTCCCTGAATTACAAATATACCGAGGAGGAATTCCGCAAAACAAAACAGGAAATTACTTATAAAGTCAAGGAAGCATTTTATAAATATATCCTTGTGAAGCAGATGGTTTCAATTTCCAAAGAAGCGTTTGATGTAACAGGTGCTCATCTCAAAATTGTGGAAAAATTTTATGACGAGGGGCGTTTCTCTTCTTACGATGTTTCACGTGCAAAGGTTTCGCTTGCCAATGCAAAAACGAACCTGATACGGGCCGAAAACGGTTTTGATTTGGCAAAGCAGTCGCTGATAAATATCCTGAACATCAAAGAAAAAGATGTTGATTTCTCGGGTGATTTGGAATATGTTCCGTCGGATATTAACCTTGACAGTTTGTTGAACGATGCAATGGATAACCGTCCGGAATTAAATCAGATTATGATTTTGGAGGATATTTCAAAATCACAAGTAAAACTTACTGCCGCCGGCAACAAGCCGAATATAGTGGTAACAGGTTACACCGAGTGGCAGAACACCGTCTGGGAAGAAAAAAACTGGTATAATTCGTGGACTGCAGTTGCCGTTTTAAGCATGCCTATTTTTGACGGTTTTTCCACTTTTCAGAAAACGAAACAGGCAAAAATAAATTTGGAGCAGGTTAAATTGAGCAAAGAGGCACTTGAAGAGGGAATAAAACTTGAAGTCCGTGCGGCGTATCTTAATTATAAACAGGCGAAGGACTCAATTGAAGCGAACAAAGAAAATGTTGATGCAGCGAAGGACAATCTGGCGACCGCCCAAAAAAGATTTCAACTCGGACTTATGTCTGATATAGAGGTGAGGGATGCGCAATTTTCCTTAACTCAGACGGAAACAAATTACATTCAGGCGTTATATGATTACAATGTAGCGATAGCGAGTTTGGAAAAAGCAATCGGTAGGTAGTTGCTCGCTTTGGAATAAAAAATGTGGAGGATAAAATGGGAAAAAGAAAAAAAATAATTTTAATTGTAGGGACGGTTATTATGGCCATAATTTTAGCGCGTGCTGCAAAATTTTTTATGGCAAAACCCAAAAGTGCCGCAAATGTTGTCCCGGTAAAAACGGTTAAACCCGTCTACAAAAATCTTGAAGAACTGCTTGAACTTACCGGCGATGTAAGGGGACTTTCAGAAGCAAAGGTTTATTCTAAAGTTCCCGGAAAATTGCAAGAGAAAAAAAAAGATATCGGTGATATCGTTTCTAAAAATGATATAGTCGCTCTTGTCGACCGTGATGAGCCGGCATTTGAATATAAACCGTCGGAAGTCAATTCGCCCATAAGCGGTGTTATAACCCAGTATTTTTTAGATATAGGCGAAGCGGTTACGCCTCAAAATCCGGTTTTTGAAGTTGCATCCATTGACAAGATAAAGATTACAACTAACATTACCGAAGAGGACATCCCGAAAATAAAAAAGGGTTTACCTGTCAGATTTACCGTTGATGCCTATCCTAAAAAAATATTTTACGGCGAGGTTTCCAAAATCAGCCAGGCGGTTAATTTACAAACGAGGACTTCGCAGATAGAAATTGCCGTTTCAAACGAAGGCGGATTACTAAAACCCGGAATGTTCGCTAAAATTAAATTGATTCTTTCCGTGCATAAAGATGTTTTATCAATTCCGGTTGACGCAATCGGCGAAACGGATTCTGAAAAATATGTCTATGTGATAGAAGGTGTCGTTGCCCGCAAAAAAATAATAAAACCCGGAATTTCACAGAACGATTTTGTTGAAGTGTTAACGGGCATTTCCGAATCGGATAATATCGTTTCCGTCGGCTGGCAAAACCTCTTAGACGGTATAAAGGCGGAGGTAGTTCAATGAATCTTCCTGAATTTTCGGTTAAAAGACCCGTTGCTATGATAATGTTTTATCTGGCGCTTTTTGTTTTATCGGCTGTGGCGCTTTCAAAACTTGCAATCGACCTTCTCCCTGAAATTACAATGCCGGCATTGACGATTACGACTCTTTATCAGGGCGCCGCCCCGGAAGAGGTTGAGTTAAAAGTTACAAAAATTATAGAATCGCAGGTTTCCATTACGCCCGGATTAAAGGAAATGCAATCGGTTTCCCAGGAAAACGCTTCAATAATAACCCTTTCGTTTAACTGGGGGGTTAATCTGGACGATGCTGCAAATGATGTCAGAGACCGTCTGGATTTTGCAAAAAGATTTCTACCTGACGACGCCGAAAAACCGCAACTCTTAAAATTTGATACTAACCAGATGCCTGTATTTTTTATTGCCGCCAGCGCGAATGAGTCCTATCCGAAAATAAAGGATATCCTGGACGATAAATTAGTGGAACCGTTAAAAAGGATTTCCGGCGTCGGCAATGTTATCGTCAGAAGTCCCCGTATAAGGCAGATAAACATAGATGTTGATAAATTCAAACTCCAGTCCCGCGGGCTTACGATATCAGATGTGACAAACTCATTGAGAATGAACAATCTGACACAACCGGCCGGCACGCTTAAAATTGCAAGTAAAGAATATCTGATAAGGGTTCCTGGCGAATTTGAAAATATTTCCGAAATATCGGATATTCCCGTCGGTAGTTTAAAAGGTCAGACAATTTATCTTAAAGATGTTGCTAAAATTTCCGATTCATTTGCAGAAATTACCGAATATATAAGGGCAAACCGCAGGAAAGGGGCAATGATTATTGTCCAGAAAAAATCCGGGGGAAATACCGTAAAAGTCGGGGAAGCGATAAAAGAAAAATTAAATGAGATAAAAAAGAAACTCCCTCCGGATATTGAATTGAATATTTTGATGGACAATTCCAAAGATATAAGAGATACCATAAACAATCTAAGAGATACGGTTATTATCGGCGGAATCCTCGTAATTCTTATTACATATATTTTCCTTGCCGACTGGGCGGCAAGTTTAGTCGTGCTTGTTACAATTCCGGTTTCTTTGATAATTGCATTTTTATTTTTGTATGTTATGGGTTATACGATAAATATAATGTCAATATCCTCGCTCTCTCTCGCGATAGGACAGGTCGTTGACTGCGCCATTGTCGTTTTGGAAAATATTGTCCGCCATAGACAGGAACTTAAAGAAGATAAAATAACCGCCGCAATAAACGGCACAAAAGAAATGGGACTTGCTGTTTCAGCGTCAATATTTACCAATATCGTTGTTTTTATACCTTTAATTTTTACGCAGGGTATTTCCGGGATTATGTTCAAGCAGCTCGGACTTATCACATCGGCTACGCTCCTGGTTTCGTTGTTGGTGTCTTTAACCCTTTCCCCGTTTCTCGCCGCTCGTGTTATAAAAGAGAAGAAAAAAACCGGATTTTTTGCGGACATAAGTGATAAATCATTTAATTGGATTCAAGAAGAATACAATATCATTCTTGTTTATGCCTTAAAACACAGGTGGAAAATGGTCTGGATTTTTTCTGCCGTATTTTTTGCAAGTTTGCTTTTGATACCGGTTATCGGAACGGAGTTTTTCCCTGAAGAGGATACCGGCAGTATTATTACACAGATAGATATGCCGGTAGGCAACAATGTAGAAACCACTAATGCGGCTGTATCAAAAATAGAGGATATTTTTGATAAAAAAGTTCCGGAAAGAATCATCTATCTTTCAAGAAGCGGTCAGTCATCAGGCAAATTCGGAGGTATGTCGGGGCAGAAAGAAACATCCGCTACCGGTTTTCTTTGGGGAATGATTACAGACAAAAATAAACGAAAAAGAGGAGTGAAGGAAATATCTGAAATGTTGCGTAAGGAAATCGGAAAAATTCCAGGGATACATAAATTTAATGTTTCAAGCAGTGATCCAATGCACGATAGGATGTTCGGCGGCAGCGGCAAGCCGGTAACAATTGAAATTATGGGACTTGATTTTGACCAATTGGATTCTATTTCCGAGCAAGTCCGCGAAATTTTAGAAAGCACAAAAGGGGTCAGGGATGTTTCCATCTCACGTGAAAAGGCCAAACCGGAATATTCCGTTAAAATAGACAGGGTAAAAGCATCTGCGCTTTCAATTCCCATTCAGGCAATTGCCGATACGATAAACACGTCTTTTGCGGGTAAAGCGGCAACGATTTATCGGGAAGCAGGGCGCGAGTACGATGTATTTGTCCGTCTTAAAGAAGATGATAGAAAAAACATACAGGATTTGGAGGGGATAGAAGTAAAGAATCTTTACGGCAATAAAATCCCGCTGAAAAATTTTGTAAAAATAGAGAAAATGCTCGGAGCGGTTAATATAGAAAGAAAGGACCAGACGCGGCTCGTGAAGGTTGAGGCAAATACATCCGGTGAACGCTCAATCGGTAAAATTACCGCAGACGTGAAAGCAAAACTTTCCAAACTGCCTTTAACAAAAGACGTTTCAGTTGAATTCGGCGGTTCTATAAAAGAGCAAAGGGATGCGTTCACCGACCTGATGCTTGCTTTTTTGTTAGGGATGCTTCTTACATATATGGTGATGGCGGCGCAGTTTGAATCATTCAGGGACCCTTTTATCATTATGTTTTCTGTCCCGTTCGGAGTGGTCGGGGTGATTTGGTCGCTTTTAATTACAGGGCAAACGTTGAATGTTTCTTCATTTATCGGTTTGATTATGCTCGTCGGGATTGTAGTCAACAATGCCATTGTTTTTATTGATTACACCATCCAGCAAAAAAATCAGGGTGTAAAAATTTACGATGCGATTATTGAATCAGGCCGCGTCCGGCTTCGTCCGATTCTGATGACATCATTAACAACAATTTTCGGGATGCTTCCTCTGGCACTTTCCCGCGGCAAGGGTTCTGAAACATGGGTATCACTGGGTACAACTGTTATCGGCGGACTTACCGTATCAATGTTTATTACGCTTGTTCTTATTCCCGTTATTTATTCGCTATTTGAGGATAAAACCGCAAATCCCGCCGTAAAACAAACGAATATCAGGTAAACCTTTTTTTGTTTGGAGCGTCTAATTATATGGAAGCGGATAATTTTAACGAAATTATAAAAGCACATCAGCAGAAAATTTATGCAGTCGTTTTCTCTATGGTCAGAAATGAGGCGGAGACGGATGAGATCGTGCAGCAAACTTATGTGAATGCATTTAAGGGGCTTAAAAAATTTCGCGGCGATTCATCAATAGAAACATGGCTCATTAAAATTGCCATAAACAACACAAGAACTTATTTCAGAAAAAGAAAATTTTTATCGTTTTTTTACGATAATGAAGGAAGAACCGCTGATATCAAAGATGATACTCAAAATACGGAAAAAGCCGTAGAAAACGAAGCAGTAAAAAATAGGATTGCTAAAGCGATAACCAAACTGCCTTTTCGTCAGAAAGAAGTTTTTGTTATGAAACATCTTAACGGTTTTTCCATAGCAGAAATTTCACAAGTGCTGAATATTGCCCAGGGAAGCGTTAAGGCGAATATTTTTAAGGCAATAAAGAATCTGCAAAAATATCTGGAGGATTTTGATGAAGTGCAATGAATTAAAAAATGAAATATATTTTTATATTAAAGATGAACTTGAACCGGGAAAAAAAACCGAAATAGAAAAACATCTGAAAGGATGTTCTGCCTGCCGGAGTTTATTAAGCGAGTTCTCTGAAACGATTAGTACGGTGGATAAAAATCCTGTTGACTATCCGAGAAAGAATTGGGATTATTTTGCTTCCGAAATTTCGGAAAAAATTCATAGAAAAAAACATTTTGTTTTTTGGAAACCCGCGGCGGCATTTAGTTTAAGTTTTTTTGTTTTCGTCGCCGGTTACATATATTATCATCAAAAAAATCTACAAGAGAACGTTGTGTCGTCTGACACAGAGGAACTTGTTGCTTATCTTTCAAATTTTGATATACCGGAGTTGTATCAGTAAAATAAAAGGCAGAGTTAAGGTTAAAGGTTTAAGGTTAAGGTTTTAATTTTAACCTTTAATTTATACCTTTAACTTGCCGTTATAGGGGGTTTTATGAAAAGGTTTTTGGGTTTGTTGGTTGGTTTTTTGATGTTGGGGACGGGTTTTGTTTTTGCCGAGATGCCCTGTGAAAAAGGAATGGGCCCGGGCAAAGAAATGAAGCAGGAAAAGGGGATGATGCGTGAAAAGGGCGAGCGGGATGAAGATGTCGGCAATGTTAAAATGTATCTGAAAATCCGTCAGGAACTGAATTTAACTGATGAACAGGTGAAAACACTTGAAAAAATCCGCAATGATTTCAAACGGGATGCAATAAAACGGCAGGCGGATATGAAACTTGCCCGGCTGGATTTGCAGGAAACTATGCGTCAGGAAAAACCGGATTTTGCTTCTTCCCGCGCAAAGATCAAACAAATTTCCGAATTGCAATTGGCAACAAAACTTGCCATGATTGATGCGATGGAAAAGGGTTACAATACCTTAACAAAAGAGCAGCAGGATAAACTCTTGCAGTTAAAAAAAGAAAGAAAAGAAAACTGGAAAAAAAATAAAAAGGGCGAGGAAAAATGAAAAATTACAGATGTCATTGCGAGAAGGTCGCAGTGGCGGCCGGCGAAGTAATCTTAATTCTGCCGCGAGTCCGGAGTTTATCCCGCACTTTGTTGCGGGGGACTCTCGCAATGACACTTTATGTCATTTGCAATTGTCAATTTGCAATTTATAATTGCCTCTATTCGCAGCAACTTACTTGGCAGGATGTACTGGTAACTGCCAAAAATAACAATCCCCTGCTTGTCAAAGCGGAAAAATCGGTTAAGTCAGCCCGTCTGCAATACCAAAGTTCCTTTACTAATTTTCTTCCGCAGTTATCCGCAAATGCCGGTGTCTCGCAATCGGATTCGGACGGTTCCGGTTGGTCAAAAGATTACTCTTACGGACTCTCGGGAAAACTTTCTGTTTTTTCCGGTTTTTCCGATACCAGCAATACCTCCTCAAAAAGCATCCAGTTAAAAATTGCGGAAGCGGAATATAAAAAAACCCTTTCCGGAGTAGTTTTCAATCTAAAAAAAAGTTTTACGGAACTACTGTGGAGTCAGGAATCGGTTAAACTTGCCCGGGAGATACTTAAAAGGCGCACGGAAAATTATGAACTGGTTAAATTCAAATATGATGCCGGCAGGGAAGACAGGGGTTCTCTTCTTCGGGTAGAAGCGGACAAATATCAGGCGGAATATGAACTGTCAAAAGCAAAAAGAAGCGTTGCCTCCGCCTCCCGTGAACTTTTAAAAGATATGGGAAAGGATTCGGATAATGGAGCGGAAATACCGGCCGCTGCGGGAAGTTTTACCGTAGATGAGTCCACGTCCGTTCCGGTTTTCGGCGAGATGCTTCTCAATATACCGGATTATGTCATCGCAAAAAATAACCTGGAAAAATCAGAATATGATTTAACATCGGCAAAAAGCCAACTTTATCCGGAAATTTCTCTCTCTGGCAGTGCTTCAAAAACCGGCGACAGTTGGCCGCTGTCAAACGATCGCCGGTCGGTAACACTGGGACTTTCATACCCGTTTTTTCCCGGCGGCAGAAATTATTATGATATAAAAATATCTCAAACCAATAAAGCGATTTCAGAAGAGGCGTTCCGTTCAACGCGGCAGCAACTCGCATCAACGCTTTCTTCCGTCTGGAACGATTTTATTAACGCAGTTGAAAGCGTAAAAGTTTCACAGATGTATTTTTCGGCGGCGGAAGAGCAATCAAAAATTACTTCAACAAAATATATCAACGGGCTTACTTCTTATCAGGAATGGTACACCGTTGAAAATGACTTTACAAATTCGCAGCGCTCTTTATTAAATGCTAAAAAAAATTCCGTGATTTCGGAAGCAAACTGGAAAAATGTTTTGGGACTGGGAGAGTGAAAATGAAAAAAATAATTATTTCGGTTGTCGTGTTGATTTTAATCGCCGGCGGCATATTTTTATTTAAGAAAAAGAAAAAAAACAATCAACTCACGGAAATTCAGCCGACGAGAGGTTCTATCGCCGTTGAATTCCGCGAAACAGGCACTGTCAGTCCCAGGAACCGTCTTGAGATAAAACCGCAGGTTCCCGGACGCATTGAAGATGTTCTCGTTGTTGAAGGACAGAATGTAAAAAAGGGCGAGGTTATCGCGTGGATGAGTTCAACCGACCGCGCGGCGCTTTTAGATGTCGCCCGGGAAAAAGGCGCTGCGGAGTTCCAAAAATGGTCAGATGCCTACAAACCGACTCCGATTATTTCGCCGTTAGACGGTTTTATTATTGCAAGAAGTAAAGAACCGGGTCAGAGCGTATCGGTCGGCGATGTAATTTTAGTTATGGCGGACAAACTTATAATTTCCGCGGATGTTGATGAAACCGACTTGCGTTATCTTAAACTCGGTCAGGAAGTTGAAATATTTTTGGACGCCTATCCGGAGAAAGAATTTGACGGTATTGTTGAACATATTGCATATGAATCAGCGGTAATAAATAATGTCACGGTGTACGAAGTAAAAATTAAGCCGGAAAATACGCCGTCTAATTTTCGTGCAGGTATGACGGCTACCATAGAAGTAACCGCCGACAAAAGAGAAAATGTCTTGCTTTTACCCGTTGATATAATCGTTGAAAAAGGCAGCAGAAAATTCGTCACCCTTAAAGTTTCCGGCGGTAAATCCGAGTTAAAAGAAATCAGAGTTGGTATCACCGACGGTAAAAAAATAGAAATTACGGAGGGTGTTACGGAAGACGATATAATTTTAAGTTCTGCTAAGGTTTCCAAAAGAGATAGAACTACCAGAACAGGCGCCGCCATTCCTGGCCTGGGTCGCCGGTAATCTGTAGGGTAGGGTTTCAGCCCTGCGGCAAACTAAAATGAAAATTATTGAGATAAAAAATATTTCCAAAACATATCATTTGGGCGAGTTTGATGTTCCCGCACTTAAAAGTGTTTCGCTTGAAATTGAAGAAGGCGAATTTGTTTCTATAATGGGCGCATCCGGCAGCGGGAAGTCAACACTTCTGCATATCCTCGGTCTTTTGGACAAACCCACTTCCGGAAGTTATAAACTTGCAGGCAGAGAGATATCTAAACTTTCGGATAACGAACTGGCAACGCTGCGGAACAAATTTCTCGGGTTCGTTTTTCAGCAGTTCAATCTTTTACCGCGGACATCCGCAAAAGAAAATGTGGAATTGCCGTTGATTTACTCCGCCGATAAAAAATTTGCGGATGCAATTGTTCTGTTGAAAAAAGTAGGTCTTGCGGAGAGGATTTATCACAAACCCAATGAACTTTCCGGCGGTCAACAGCAACGGGTAGCGATTGCCCGCGCGCTGATAAACAATCCTTTGCTTATTTTTGCCGACGAACCGACCGGAAATCTTGACAGCAAGTCGGCGTCGGAAATTATTGAAATTCTTAAAGAACTGAACAGTTACGGCATCACTATAGTTATGGTGACCCACGAGCCGGATTTGGCATCTGCTGCAAGCAGGATTATTACTTTGCAGGACGGTAAAATTATTTCCGATAAACCCCGCCCTTCCTTAAAAGACCTTCAGGAAGAGCGGGGTAAATTGCCGCCGACTTTTCACAAATTAAAAACAAAAATTACAGGATTGAAACAATCTTCCATTTCCGAAAATCATTTTTTGCATCCGGTTTTTAAATTTCAAAGCATGAGTAATTATTTTTTTCAGGCGCTCAGGTCGCTTTTATCAAACAAAACCCGTTCCGTTCTATCCATTCTCGGTGTTTTAATTGGAGTGACAAGCGTTATAGCGATGCTCGCGCTGGGTCGGGGGGCGCAGGAAGACGTAAAAAAAAGAATCTCCTCGCTGGGTTCAAATCTGCTGACGGTAAGAGCGTCATCGCACCGTGTGGGCGGTGTCTCAATGGAATCCGGAACAGTTACGAGATTCACAATAGAGGATGCTAATGAAATTAGGGAAAAAATTTCAGGTATTGATAAAGTTGCCGCGCATGTAATGGGCCGCGGGCAGGTTGTTTATCAGGGCAAAAACTGGAATACGCAAATTCAAGGAACTACGGAAGATTATCCCTATATGAGAAACGACCATCCGGTAATGGGCAGATTTTTTACAAAAAATGAGACAATCACTAGAACAAAGGTTGCTGTAATTGGTCAGACGATTGTAAAAGAACTTTTTGGTGACAAAAATCCGCTCGGTGAATTCATCAAAATAAAAAGGATTGATTTTCAGGTCATCGGTATTTTACCCACAAAAGGTTCTTCCGGCTGGCAGAATGAAGATGACAAAATTATTATTCCATTAAATACTGCGATGTATCGGCTGCTTGGCAAAGAATATGTTGACCAAATAGGTGTTCAGGTAACTGATGCAAATTTAATGGATGAGGTCAGCGATAAAATTAAAAAACTGATTATTACGCTTCATCGTCTTCCTGAATCGCAAAAAGATACTATTGATATAAGAAATATGGCGGATATTCAGGAGACAATAACCTCAACGGTAAAGACATTTTCTTATCTTTTAGGGTCAATCGCATTTATAAGTTTGCTGGTCGGTGGAATAGGCATTATGAACATTATGCTTGTCTCCGTTACTGAAAGAACGCAGGAAATCGGACTGCGTAAAGCCGTCGGCGCCAATAACAACGACATACTTTTCCAGTTTATAATTGAGTCGGTTGTTATATGCATTTTAGGCGGTCTTATCGGGATAATGTTAGGTTCTCTGATTTCCGTTATTTTATCAAAATTCGCCGGCTGGTCAACAAGGATATCAATGTCATCCGTCCTTCTGGCGTTTACATTCTCCGTTGCAATCGGCTTGATTTTCGGAATATGGCCCGCCAAAAAAGCATCCCAACTCAATCCTATAGAAGCGCTCCGCTATGAATAACAGTATGTTTAAATCGCTGCGGCACAAAAATTTCCGGCTTTTTTTTATCGGGCAGACAGTTTCTATGATAGGAAGCTGGATACAGATAACCGCTCTGCCGTGGCTGGTCTACCGTCTTACAAATTCCGCGATGCTTTTGGGATTAGTCGGGTTTTTGAGTCAGATTTTTGTTCTCGTTTTTTCGCCTATTGCCGGCGCCGTGGCCGACCATTACAACAAAAGGAAACTTTTGATTTTAACCCAGACGCTGTTAATGTTACAGGCGGTTATTCTCGCAGTCCTTACTATTTCCGGAAAAATTCAGATTTCTCACATTATTATTCTGGTAACTTTTATCGGAGTTGTATTCGCACTGGATATGCCGGCCCGCCAGTCGTTTTTAATTGAAATGGTAGGCAAAGAGGATTTGATGAATGCCATCGCCCTGAACTCCGCGATTGTCAACGGCAGCCGCCTTATAGGTCCCGCCATCGCCGGAATTTTAATCGCTGCCGTCGGCGAAGGTTATTGTTTTTTGCTCAACGGCATAAGTTTCATATATGTAATTGTCGTACTTTTTATGATGACGAATGTATCAATAAATCCGGTTGATAAAGCAGTGTCGGTTACAAAAAAATTTTTCTCCGGGCTTAAATATGTCCGCAGTTCAAAAACCATTTCGTCAATACTTTTTTTATGCGCGATGACAGGGTTAATCAGCGCCTTCCCGATGGTTTTAATGCCGGTTTTTGTGAAGGATGTTTTTCATCTTGATGCCTCGGGCTTGGGAATTTTTATGTCTGCTATAGGCGTGGGTGCAATTTTGGGGACGGTAAAGGTTGCCGCCCGGAAAAGCACGGATGGACTTGAGCGGCTAATCATCAACTCGGCGGTAGGTTTTGGCCTGGGGGTAGTCGCATTCGCCCTCTCAAAAAACATTTTTTTTGCCGTTGTATTTCTCATTCTTTCCGGCTATTTTATGATTTTACAGATGGCTTCCAGCAACACGCTTATTCAGTTAATCATTTCCGACGACATGCGGGGCAGGGTTATGGGATTTTTCACGATGGCATTTATGGGTTTTGCCCCTATAGGATGTCTGGCGAGCGGTTTTCTGGCGCACAAAATATCCGCGCCGCTGACCGTTGTCACCGGCGGATTTTTGTCGGTAGTTATAACGATAATTGTAGAAAAAAAGATTTTTGTAAAATAATAATGTTATCTCCCGGCAGTTAAAAAAATCCTGCCAATCAAAACTTTGCCCGCAAAAATAATTTTTTTTGAAGGTGCGAAGACCCCTTGACAAAACGCCTAAGATACTTTATACTTATAGTAAATGTAAAAGAAGTAAAAGTAAGACATCCTATAAGGAGTCAAGTAAAAAATAAAGAAAAATAACGCTCTTTGAAAAACAAGTCAGGCATTAACAAAGACCCTTGCGGGGTTATACGGCTGACCTGATTTAAGCATAGCAAGCATCA
>Ga0265292_1000864_pt1 | contig 32827 bp, 25 predicted proteins | sample Munlanlewell296A_FD_189080 | JGI IMG/M metagenome (GOLD analysis project Ga0265292, IMG submission 189080) | Leachate microbial communities from a municipal landfill in Southern Ontario, Canada - Leachate well 296A | ecosystem: Engineered > Solid waste > Landfill > Unclassified | place: Canada... | reverse complement strand
GAGGGATTATAAGTAATCTCACCTACAAATTGATTTTGTCCCGCCTCAACCTGAACTTCATCTTCACGTGTCTGTTCCAAGCCGTCTTCTGCCTGTTGAAAACATTCTTCTTGTGATACCCATTCGCCCGTCTTCTTGTCTTCTTTCCCTCCAGCCGGACAACGAACATTTCTATTTTCAGCATTTTCTAACAATTCATTATTCGTATTTGCAACAATTAAATTACAACCAGCAGTCGACCCACAGTTGCCCTTCAAAGTCACTGATATTACTTCATGATTATCTATAGGTCTTCCTTCAGCTAAATCAGATGAGGGAAGTAAACAGGAAATATTATCATCTTGTGAAACAAAACCAGCATCAATATCTTCCTCCACCTGCGCCTGAGTATAAAATACAAAAACTGAAAGAAAACTTAAAAAAATTAAGCTTACAAAAAACCATTTTCTCTTCATATTCTCAGATTACATATTTTTGCTGGCTGAGTCAAGGGCAAGTCTGCTATAATTTTTACATGAAATTGAAACCTTTTTTATTTTTGTTTTTTTTAATAACAATACTGGTTTTTATTCTCGGAGTTCGCTACGGACAAAGAGTCGAAAAAAATAATAAAGTGGTTGATTATATTCTCTCGATTACCCCATTTCCTACATATACTCCATATCCTTCTGTCCCTTTACCAACCAAAAACGCCAGCGCTTCACCAACCCTTATTAACTTAAAAAAATGAAAAAACTTTCTCTTGCCTATTTTGGTTCTCCCGATTTCGCCGCCGATTTTTTAGAAAAGATTTTATTAGATAAAAATCTTCCTGTTGAAGTAAAATTGGTCATCACACAACCCGATCAAAAAGTAGGCAGGAAACAAACCCTAACTCCAACTCCGGTTAAAATAATTGCGGAAAAATATAATATTAAATCCCAAATCATAAATAACAAATCACAAATAAATCCTAAATCTCAAATACAAAATTTTAAACGTTTAGAATTTAGAAATTCGAATTTATTTGGAGCTTGTAATTTAGAATTTAGTGCTTTGAGAATTATTGATCTCGCTCTCGTCTATGCCTACGGTGATCTTCTCCCAAAAGAATTACTTAGCCTTCCCAAATATGGTTTCTGGAATATTCACCCATCTTTACTGCCAAAATATCGTGGGCCTTCCCCGATTGCTACTCCACTAATAAACGGAGACAAAATTACCGGAGTAACCATTATTAAAATGGATGAGGAGATAGACCATGGTCCTATTATTGCTCAAGAAAATTTAACGATCAAAGATACTGATTATAGGCCGGATTTGGAAAAGAAATTAACCGATTTAGGGTTTGAAATGTTTAAGAAGACTGTCTTTATTAAAGACAGTCTTCAATTAAAACCACAAAATCATCGAGAAGCAACTTTTACAAAAAAACTTTCTAAAAACGATGGCTTTATAGAAATATCAAAACTCAAAAATCAAATATCAAAAAATTCTAAAGAATTATTTAATCTATTCCGTGGATTAACTCCATGGCCTGGCGTCTGGACTTTAGTAAAGATAAACGAACTTGAAAAAAGACTAAAAATTACTAATTTAACAATGAAACAATTGAACAATTTAACAGTTGAATCCGTACAATTAGAAGGAAAAACCGAAGTTGACTTTGTAACCTTCAATAAGGCTTATAAAATATTCTAAATTAAATCATCAGCTATAATTTCACGAATCTTTTCAAACAACCTCTCCATCACCCACAAATTATGATACGTCGCCAACGTATAGCCGAGGATTTCCCGTTGCTTAAATAAGTGGTGTAAATATGATTTAGTAAAGTTCTGACAAACATAACAGTTACAATCTTTATCAACTTTCTCTAAATTATTTTTATAAATTGATTTTGTGATATCTATTTGTTCTGAAAGCGAAGATTTTTGTTTTTGAGATAATCGCCAGGGGCCCCTTTGGGGTGTGGCGTTCGAAAAAATAGAAATCTGAGCTTTATAAATCTGGCCCATACGTGCTAAACGAGTTGGTTCAACACAGTCAAAAGTGTCGACTCCATATTTTACTAAGTCGATTATATCGTCTATTTGCCCCACTCCAAGCAAATGAACCGGACGATCTTTTGGTAAATAATCGCTCACCCATTTTACCTGTTCCCGCATCTCCGCTTTTGTCTCCCCTACCGACACTCCCCCAATCGCCACCCCAGGGGTGTCTTGAGAGACCACAAATTCAGCTGATTTTTTCCGAAGATCTTCAAATGTTCCACCCTGGATAACGCCATATAAATAAGCACTAAATTCTAAATTACAAGCTCCAAATAAATTAGAAACTCCAAATTCCAAACTTTTAAAATTTTTGATTTTGTATTTAGGATTTATTTGTGATTTGTGATTTAGGATTTTAGATTTTGCCTTAATACATCTTTCCAACCACCTATGAGTTCTCTCCATCGCCTTCTCTGCATAATCGTGAGTAGCCGGATAATAAGTACACTCATCAAACGCCATATTTATATCTGCCCCAATCTGACGCTGAAACTCCATTGATTTTTCCGGAGTAAACTCAATCAACGTTCCATCATATGTTGAACGAAACTTTACTCCATCATCGGAAATTTTAATAACGAATGGCTCTTCCTCACGACGAATATTGGCTTTTCTAGAAGATATGGGAGACGAGGTGGAGACAATTTTTTGAACTTTCGAGAGGGGTCCCGAAGGGGAGAGACTCTCGTGTGAAAAAAATTGCGAAACCGAGTCTCTACTTGCTCTAGCTAATGAAAATACCTGAAACCCTCCAGAGTCACTCATCAACGGCATATTTAGTTGCGAATATTTATGAATTCCTCCAGCTTTTTCAATAATTTCCACCCCTGGATGAGTAACTAGATGATAAGTATTGACGCAACCTGCTTGAATTCCAACCTCCTTAATTAATTGAGGAGGTAACGATTTTATTGTTCCTTTTGTTGCTGCCGAAATAAATGCCGGGGTTTTAATCACACCATGATCCGTCTTAATTTCCCCAAGCCTGGCTTTTGATTTAGAAGATTTGTGAGAAACTCTAAAAAAATTATTCATAAAATTATTTTTTAATAGCAACTTATCTTATTCTACCAAACCACATTTACCTTCTTGACAAATAGAATTAAAATAACTATATTTTATGCATGGTAAAGAAATCTAGAAAAGTTGTGAAAAAAAGAGTTTTAAAAACAAATTATTTTGCCTTAACTATTTTTACTTTTATTGCTGTCTGCCTTTTATTTCTAATGCGGTATATCTCGAATGTACAGGCTACTATAAAATAAGCATCACATCTCCAAATGAATAAAAACGGAAATCATTTTTAATAGCAATATTATACAGCTCTATCAAGTGTTTTTTAGCTCTTTTATGCTGTAAAAATGCTTCGACTAACATCATGAGCGACGACTTTGGCAGATGAAAATTTGTAATCATCACATCGATTAACTTAAAATCGTAAGGAGGGAAGATAAAAAGGTCAGTTTTATTAAAGATCGATTGAGGAGGCGGGAGAAAATTTTTCACTTTCGAGGGGACCACGAAGTGGTGAGACTCTCGTGTGATAAAATTTTCGACCGCAACCGACTCAAGTGTTCTAACAACGGTTGTGCCAACAGCTATTAACTTCTTTCCCTCATGCTTTAATCGATTGATAGATTGAAGCGTTGGTGAATCAACTTCGTAATATTCTTCGTGGAGTTTTTTTTTCTCCATATTTTTATCTGTAATTGGGGCAAATGTTCCCATTCCTACATGCAAAGTAACAAAATATTTTTTAATACTTTTTTGATCTAACTTGTCAAAAACCTTATCAGTAAAGTGTAAAGACGCCGTTGGAGCGGCTGCCGAGCCATCTGTTTTAGCAAAGATTGTCTGATATTTTTTTAATAACTCATCTCGAGTTAAGGTTGATTTTTTCAAATAAGGAGGAATCGGCATCACTCCATATTTTTTTAAAAGTAAAAATAAATGTTTCCGGCTGAAATTAAATCGCAGATCAAAGATATTTTCTTTTTGTCCAACAACTGTTAGATGACTTGTACTGAGCGAAGCCGAAGTATCAAAATAAACTTTTTCCCCAACAGCTATTTCTCTATCCGCCATTATTTTGACAATCCGTGAATCCGTTAACTCGTTAACCAGAAATAACAAAATAATTTTTCCACCGGATTCTTTTTTCATCGTAACTCGTGCTGGCAAAACCTTTGTATTATTCATCACCATAAACGAATTTTTAGGAAGATATTTATCGAGATTATAAAAATGATCAAATATTATCTTATCAACGATCGTATCATAGATAAATAATTTTGAAGAATCACGGGGAACAGCCGGCTCTAAAGCAAGGTTTTTCTCAGGTAAAAAATAATTATAATCATCCAAATTCATCTTAATATAATACATGAAGAAGATATAAACTGATAAAGCGAAGTGTAGGTATTTTTTGTTAATCGCCAGGGGCCCCGTGGGGTGTGGCGGACAAAAAATACCGAACTGAGTTTTATCAAATTAGCTCATTTATAATATTCTTTTACTTGGAAAAGGAAATACATCGATAATAATCCTCCAATGATTAGTCCTCCGACGTTAAAGCTGATAATATTTTGGACTACGCCAACTAAAGCACTCCAATACAGAAAAGTCCATGCTTTTTTTGATCGGGAAAATAATCCTGGAATGGCCAAGCCTTCAAGTAAGACCATTACTGCTAAAAAGACTACACTAACAATATATCCAAAACCTAAAAATGGTTTACCCGCCATTAATCCTCCAACTAACCCAATTGGGGCCAAAATTGCTCCGGCTCCAAGCAAAGCCAATACTCCCGGAATACCCATGACTACACCAAGAATTGCTAAATATGGGGCAAATTTGACAATGATCTCCTTAACATTTTCCGGAAGCTGAAACGGTGCCTTTTTTACCAAATACTCTTCCAAAGTCGATTCTAACTTTCCCACCGCTCCCTTGAAATCTGCGCCTTCAGTTTTTGTTTGAGACATAAATTTATATAAAAATTATAATATTAATCCGATCAATATAATAATTGCCGGAATGAAATACATAAATGATTTTACCACACCTGTTTGTAATAAATTAGTAACTCCTGTTGGAGAAGCGGAAACTTGAGCTAAGATTATCTCGGTTGGGGTTGCCGATGGACCAGGGGTATTAGAAATAACTGGTGTCGAAGTTGGTGTGTTTGTAGGAGCAATCGTTCCAGTTGGAGTCACGGTTGGCGTATTTGAAGGAACAATTGTTCCTGTTGGAGTCATAGTTGGAGTGTTAGTTGGCGTTGAAGTTGGAGTATTGGTTGGTATTGGTGTATTTGTTAGAACGGGGACATCAGTTGCAGTCGGAATCGGCGTGTTCGTCGCTGACGGAGGAGTAGTCGGGGTTGGCGTTGGCGAGGCAACTGTTATTGTCCCACAAGAACAAACGCTTGGTGCGCAAGTAGTCAGTGTATCCAAACAATTCCAGTTAATATTTCCATTAGCTTTTATTCCATCTTCCGTACATAAAGGATTATCCTCCGGAGGGAGGCTACTGTTGTAAGCCGGATTTGGTTTACTACTAATGTATTTATCCGCATGACTATTATTTTGACAAATATACTTCTTTCTACTTTCCGTAGCATATTCATAGGTATTGGATGAAGTTACACAGTTGTAAGTTGATCCTGATGGACAACAGAGACAATTTATTTGACAATTTCCCCCTGGACCTGCCCATTTTGCTGGAAAATATTGACCACAGGTGCCTCTGAAATTAGTATCATACATTGCCCCCGGCTCACCTATACCTCCACATAATAAATTTGGTGTTGAAGGAGGGCAACTCGGAAATCCACTAACCTTTTTTCCATCAACACAACCATTTGCATCTATAAGACAATGATTTTCTCCACTATATTTACATTCTGATCTATTTATACCTTCACAAACAAATTTTGGATCTGAATAATCTCCGTCTGATGGATAACACCCAGCTGTTTGACTGACGATTGAAGGATCTTTACAGTCTATTGGCTCTGTTCCTTCTGCCTTTTGCTCTTTCGTCAATAAAACATTGTTGTAGTAAAAATAACCTCCAATGGCCATGATAACGACTAGAAGTAAGTTGCCAATAATTAGAAGCTTATTAAATTTTTTTTTCTTTTTTTCAGTTTTTATGGGAGTGAAATTTTCCATGGTTAATAAAATAATAACACATTATTAAACTGTCAAACGGTTAAAACTTAAACGGTTAAAAAAACTTTTAAAACTTTAAATATTAAACATGTTTAGTAGTTTAATGTTTAACAGTTTATTTAGGTTTTAACAGTTTAATACTTAACTGTTTATTTCATTAGTTCTATGAACTTATATTTCACCCCTCCCTCTTCTCCTTCTCCTACGACAGATGCCTCCCCAAACTCCCCATATTCCGGGAAAAAGGCATCGGCATCAGGATATTCTTTGTCAACTAAAGTCAGATAAAGTTTATCAGCATATTTAATCCCCTGTTCATAAATACTGGCACCACCGATGATAAAAATTTCATCAAATTTGAAATTTGAAATTTGAAATTTATTTGTTATTTGTAATTTATAATTTGTGATTTTGACAGCTTCCTCCAACGAATGATAAACCATAACTCCATCAACTTTATAATTTATGTCTCTCGTAATCACAATATTTACCCTATTTGGCAACGGTCTAAACTTTTTTGGTAATGACTCATAGGTCTTTCTCCCCATGATGACTACATGACCTGATGTTATATCCTTGAATCTTTTAAAATCTTCAGGAATATGCCAGAGAAGTTTATTGTCTTTTCCCAGTTCGCGGTTTTTGCCAATAGCAGCGATTATACTGATCATAATAAAACAGTTAAACGGTTAAAACCTAAACAGTTAAAAAAACTTTTAAAACTTAAACAATAAAACATATTTTTGTTTAATAGTTTAATGTTTAATCGTTTATTTAGGTTTTAACAGTTTAATACTTAACTGTTTTCTCAAAATCCCCCAACAACCGTCACTTCTCCCTTAATCGATGGATGGGGATTATAGTTAATAACTTCAATATCTTCAAACTTAAAATCATCAATATTTTTTACTTTTGGATTTAACTTAATGGTTGGAAATGGACGAGGCTTTCGTTTTAACTGTTCTCTTATTTGGTCTTGGTGATTAGAATAAGTGTGAACATCGCCAAAAGTATGAACAAAATCCCCTGGTGGAATCCCAACTACCTGTGAAACCATCAATAAAAGAAGGGCATAAGACGCAATGTTAAATGGGACACCTAAGAAAATATCGGCGCTTCGTTGGTATAGTTGTAGATTTAATCGATTTCCTAAAACGTTGAAATGAAACATCGTATGACAAGGAGGGAGGGCGACCGATTTTTCTCGTGATGGAGCCATTTCGTAAATATAAGCTGGATTCCATGCCGAAACAATTAGGTGTTTTCTAAATCTTTGCTTTGGATCTTTTAACTTATTGATTACCCAACCAAGTTGATCAATTGTTTCTCCACCTTCTGAAGGCCATCGTCGCCATTGTACGCCGTAAACCGGCCCCAAATCCCCATATTTTTTTGCAAAGTCTTTGTCTTTTTTTATTTTTTCGACGTATTGTTCTTGTGTTATATTTTTGATTTTGGATCGCCCGTATCCCCATTCATCCCAAATATGAACGTCGTTATCAATAAGATATTTAATGTTTGAATCGCCTCTCAAAAACCAGATAAGCTCGTGGGTGATTCCCCGCATAAAAACTTTTTTGGTTGTCAGAAGCGGAAAACCTTTTGATAAATCAAATCTTATTTGGCGTCCAAAAACACCTTTGATATAGACGCCGGGATTACCCCAGACAGGTTTTTTCTCACCGTTTTTTAGAATATCTTTGAGAAGATCGAGATATTGTTGCTCACCTTTATTCATAAGAAAACAGTTAAACGGTTAAAACTTAAACAGTTAAAAAAACTTTTGAAACTTTAAACATTAAAAATGTTTTGTAGTTTAATGTTTAATTGTTTATTTAGGTTCTAACAGTTTAAGGTTTAACTGTTTACCTTAAAGATTATACTACTTATTTGTTTTTATTAACCTAAAAACCTCTCCCACCAAATATAGTGACCCTGTCACTACAATCGGTTCATCTTCTTGTAAAATTGTCTCCCATGCATTTTTCAAATTTGGAATAATTATTGGGTCGGCATAAAACCGACCCCCACGTACGGAACGCATATATGCGTTCCCTACAACGATTGGATCTTCCGACGAATTAATCATATCCTGATTCTCCGTCAAAAAACTCGTAATTATTATCTTATGAACGATCGCACAGGAGATAATAATTTTCAACATCTCTTTATAATCTTTGCCTTTTTTGAAAGCTAATAAAAAATTAAACTTTTTATCAGGATATTTTTTTATTAAAGAACTGATAAATGCTTCCATTTTTTGCGGATTATGAGCCCCATCAAAAATAACCGTTTTATTTTTTATTTTTTTAACATCAAATCTTCCGGGAAAATAGGCGGTTTGAAAAACCACCCCTACTTTTTCTTTATCAACCTCAAACCCGTCGCGTTGACTCAAATAATTGACAGCCGCTAATGCTAAATTGGCGTTTTCTTTTTGGTAATCGCCGATTAAATTAAATCTTTCAAAAATATTTGGGTCGGCATAAAACCGACCCCTACGTACGGAACGCATATATGCGTTCCCTACATCAACAAACATAATTTTCGCCTTTTTTTCTTCCGCAATCTCCTTAATTACCTTCTCTGCTTTTGGATCTTGTTTGATCGAAATCGCCTGACTGTTTTTATTAATTATCATTGCTTTTTGATAAGCAATTTTTTCAATAATTTTCCCTAAAACATTCATATGATCCAAGCCTATTTTTGTTAACACTGACAATTTGTCTGAACGGGAAATAGTGTTGGTCGCATCATATAGGCCACCAAGTCCTGTTTCTATGACAGCGTAATCGACCTTTTTTTCAGCAAAAATATAAAAAGCCAAACCGACCAAAATTTCAAAATAAGATAATTTTGTAGAGACGAGGCATGCCTCGTCTATAATCGGAATAATTTTATTTAGATAAAAAATAAATTCTTTTTTGGAAATTATTTGATTATTTATCTGAAATCTTTCACGAACATCGGTCAAATGTGGAGATTGATGTAATCCAACTTTAAATCCATGAGACTTTAGTAAAAAACTAATCAAGTAACATGTTGAGCCTTTTCCAGAAGTGCCGGCAACGTGAATTATTTTTAATTTCTCCTGAGGATTCCCTAAAAGTTTTAAAAAATCTTTTACTCTTTCCAAGCCAATCTCTCCCTGGAAAATATACTTGAAGCCCTTGCTAATGAAGCCATTAAGATATTCTTCTGCCTGATTAAAAGTACGAATAATCATTAAAAACTGTTAAACAGTTAAACTGTTAAAACCTAAATAAACGATTAAACATTAAACTATTAAACAAAAATATGTTTTATTGTTTAAGTTTTAATAGTTTTTTTAACTGTTTAAGTTTTAACTGTTTAAGGTTTATATCTGCTTCTCTCTCTTCCCCGTCGTTATGCGGCCTCCCTGCCATTGCCCTTTATACTGCGTCCCGCCGCCCTCAACTTGATAAAACTGGGCGTGTGCAAACCGGCAACCTAGTTCCATAGTTACCGGAATTGGTCCTTCGTTCTTAACGGCAAATGTCACCTTCCCATGATAACCTGGGGCAACATTCCCCGTCCGCAAAAATAATCCTGATCGAAATAAAGTAGTGCGAGGTTTAAAATTTACCGTCAAATCCAAAGGAATATTAAATGTTTCAATTGAAGATAATAAATAAAATTCGCCTGACCTAATTGTTATAGAAGTTATTTTTTTTGGATCATATTTGGCAACTGTCTTAATATTTGGAGTCTCTCTGTGCGTTAAACCAAGATAAGCCTTCCCTCCATCCAATTTATGAACTTCGCCAAGTCTTATATCAAATCCCGCCCCTTCTGGGGTCGTCAGTTCCCGCGCATCAAGATTCTCAACTAGCTTAATTTTCTTGACTAATTGTAAAAGTTTTTTTGGACCTAGAATCATAGAATTTAAACAGTTAAACATTAAACTGTTAAAACTTAAAAAAACTTCTAAACACTAAACTGTTAAACAAAAAAAATACAAATATTTAATGTTTAAGGTTTAATAGTTTATTTAACTGTTTAAGTTTTAACCGTTTAACCGTTTTCTCTCAATAGTCTACCAAACTTCAACATTAAAAAGGCCAGTAAAGCCATAATCGCTCCATAATAGAATGTCGTTGCCGGACTGATTTTATACCATAAAACTCCGGCAATCCAGGAAGCAAAAAAAGCACTCACCGCTATTGCGCTTTGATATAAACCAAAGTAACTCCCCGACTCTTTTTCGGTGATAAATTCCGCCACATAGGATTTGGAAACACCGTCGGTGGCAGCAATATATATTCCATATAGAGGAAACAATACCCATATAAAAGCCGGATTTTTAATGAAACCAAAGAAAAAATAAACCAGAGAAAAAATTAGTAGTCCTCCTTCAAAAACTTTTTTTGCTCCAATTTTATCGGCCAACTTGCCCATTGGGGTTGCAAGTATTGTTTGAGAAATATTGTAAACAACATAAGTTAAAACGGCCATTAATGTCGTTAACCCAAGATTTTTAGCCCGCAAAATTAAAAAAGCATCGGAACTATTACCAAGCGAAAAAATAATACTGGCAACGAAGAATAGTGATAGTTTTTTATTTTTCCAAATGAGAGAGAAGTTTTCGGCAAAGTGAGAACCTTGAAATTTTTTTCGACTTGGGATACCCCCGGAGGGGGAGGGTTCCTGCGGAGAAATAAAATTTCGAGGTCGAGCTTTCTCCTTAACAAAAAAAATTAGCAACAACACCCCAATTACTCCCGGAATTGCGGCAAAATAAAAAACAAGCCTTAAATTATCTTTAAAAAAATAAAGCAAAGTTAGACCGATGATCGGCCCCAAAACTGCTCCTAACGAATCAAAAGCCCGATGATAACCAAAGATAAATCCCTTATTAGTTTTGGTTGTATTTTGAAGTAACAAAGAATCCCTGGCCCCTGTCCTCACTCCCTTACCTAAGCGGTCGACAAACCGTGCTAATAAAACCAAAGGCCAAGTAGTAGCAAAACCAATCAAAATTTTTGAAACAGTTGAAAAACTATAACCGCTGATAACAAACGGTTTCCGGCTGCCAATTTTATCGGATAGATAGCCAAAAATAAATTTTCCGAGGGCAGCTGTTGCCTCAGCAGTTCCCTCAATTAAACCAACAACTGGAGTTGAAACTTTCAAAATCGTCGTCAAAAATATCGGAACAATCGGGTAGACCATTTCTGACGCCATATCATTAAAGAAAGAAACTAAACCAAGAATAAAAACATTTTTAGGAACTTTTTCTGCAGGTTTCATGATTAGAAGAATTCTACTAAATCAGGAATGAAATTTCATCGGCACAACTTCAACCGTTAATTCATTTTTATTTCCTAGTCCAAAATATTCATCGGCTTTGATTGAATTATGATCTAAAAATTTATAAATTGATAGTTTTATTTTTGAAATTAAACTGGATTTTTCATTAAATAAAATTCTTTTGTGAAAGGTGTGAATAAGCCATTGAGAGGGATCAATATCTAAATTCATTTTGTGATTATTGGCAAGATCCTCCAATACTAATTCAACGTTTGGCTCTTCCATAAAGCCAAATCTTACTTGAACTGAATATATACTCCCCTTTTTCTTATCCTCAAAAAAATTTATGACTTCGTATCTATTATCGTAAAGATGAGGATTATCCCTATCAATAAAAACACTAAGCATAATAATGTTTTTTGGTAATTCTTTATAACGGTTATAAAAGATTTCCAAAATGATAGGAACATCTTCATTGGCATTTGTAATAAATCTAGGTGTTAAAAAAATACTTGAACGGGCAATTGTATCACTTTGAGTAATGGCTTCTTTAATTTTAAGTAATTCTGCTAATTTTATATTACGAATATTTCTATAAAGACTATCTTTTATTTTTGTACCCCACTGCCAGATCAGCATAATGCCCAAAAGCACTATAGCAATTGCTAACGGCACGTAACCACCTTGAAATATTTTTAATGAATTGGCAATCAAAAACATAATCTCAAACATTCCTAAAGGAATAAACAAAAGCGCAGCGTTAAGTTTTGACCATTTCCAATAATACTGAGCAATGAAAAAAATACAAATTGTGGTCATTATTTCAACTCCTGATACGGCTAGTCCGTATGCCCCGGCAAGATTAGAACTTGATCTAAAAGTCAAAACTAAAAAAATTGTTCCCAGATATAAGGACCAGTTAACTGCATTTAAATAGATTTGGCCATGCTGCTCTTGATTCGTATGGTTTACTTTCATAAAGGGAAAGAGATTAAAAGCCATTGCTTGAGTTGTCAAAGAAAAAGCTCCTGAGATTAGTGCTTGAGAAGCAATTACGGTTGCCATGGTTGCTAAAATAACCATTGGAATTAAAAATATTGAGGGAACCATGCTATAAAAAATATTTCCAAATACAATTTTATTTCCAGATAATAGATAAGCTCCCTGACCTAAGTAATTTAGAATTAAAGCAGGATAAACCATGGAAAACCATGATAATCTAATTGGTTTGCGACCAAAATGCCCCATATCTGCATACATTGCTTCACCTCCCGTAAAAACCAACATTACAGATCCGAGTACTAATAAATTTTCTTTTATTGAGTGACCTAATAAAAATTGAATCGCGTACATTGGATTAAACGCTTGAATAATCTGAGGATTTTTAATAATTTGCGCTAACCCTAAACTCGCAATTGAGAAAAACCAAACAATAATTATCGGCCCAAAAACAGAACCAATTCTATGAGTTCCCTTATTTTGTACTAAAAAAAGTCCGGTCAAAATTGCAATTGTTATAGGGATAATGAAGGGTTCAAAAGCAACCGTAACTACTTTTAGACCTTCAACGGCAGAAATTACACTAATGGCCGGTGTAATTATTCCATCACCATAAAGAAGTCCGGCCGCAAAAATTAATAGTATTGTGACAATCTTCCCAAGCTGAAATTTTTTTTTTGATAGAAGTCCGTAAAGGGCAAAGACTCCGCCTTCGCCATCATTATCTGCGCGCAAAACAAAAATAATATATTTAAAAGCAACTATAATTGTCAAAGCCCAAACAACTAAACTAATTCCTCCTAAAATATTTTGAATACTGTGAATAACGTTTGCTTTTCCAAAAAAAATTTCATTAACCGCGTAAAGAGGTGAGGTCCCGATATCGCCATAGACTACTCCCAGAGCCCCTAGAGACAATTTTAATAAATTTCCCATATTTTTTAAACCGTATTATAATATAATTATATCTTATGTCCAAGCCGATTAAACTTCCGCCTGATCTTGAACAGCAGTTAAATAATTTTATTACCTTGCAAACAAATCGCTGTTTAAGTCATTACAACGATCCAAAGTTACGTGAAACAACAAAATTAAATTTTTCCTGGTTAAAAAAATTTTCCTCTCTTCACTTTCAAACCCGGATCCAAAGAGCCCTGGAATTAGACGCTCCTGAAGTAATTAAAGCAAAAAAATTAGCTAAGGAATATATCGGCAGCAAAAATCATGATTTTTTTGTCACCTGCGTCGACGGACGGAATATGCCTACCGTCATGTTCTCTAAACCGCCTCAAGTTGGTGGAACTTTGCGTACCCCCGCCGGAGTTGTTAATGGTTTTATGGAAGGACAAGAAAATGGATCTGTTTTCATTGATCTTGACTCTTACGTAGTTAAACAAATTATTACACTTCTTAGGGAAAAAGCCGGAGACACAATTTATTATGGTCTTGATTCTCATTTAGGTTGTGCCGCCCGGGCTCAAATTCATTCAACCGAAGGCGGAAAACAAATTGATGGTGGAGTTAGGGCAGATATTGTCAATAAACTAATAACAGCCAAGGGAATTTTACAATTACAAAAACAGCTCAAAGACAAAGGTGAAGACGTCGCTGAAATCATTCCTATTTTCTTTTCTTATGATCCCTCAACCGGAGGAGTAATAAGCGGTCTTGAAATACATATTGAAAATGAAGAAGTGGCTAATTTTGGCTATACCGCAGAAATTTTAAATAAACTAACAGTGGAGAAAAAAATTGTTCGCACGATAGATTTGCTAAAAGATGGAAAAATTTCCAAATTATTAAATGAAGTGATTAGGCCTGCATCGGCTGATTTCCGTAATAACTATCCAAAATCACTATTTGCCAATTGGCAGGCTACTACAAAATTGTATGCCCAAGGTAAAGGAGAAATATTTATTTTGATTTTAGAAAAACTTAAGTATGCTTATTCAAAAAATAGTATTTCTGATTCAACTATCAAACAAAAGGCTAAATTTTTATTGAAGAATTTAGTTACCCGTTTTTCGATTGCCGGAACTGATGATAAATGGCCTTATGCAAACCACCAAGAAGAATTAATAGTTATTACAGATGGTGGATACGCTCCTTTTCCAGCTCTCGATGCATTTGCTGTTTTTCCTCGAGATGCTTTTTTACTTACTAACACAAAACTAACAATTGATTTAATTAGGACATTCCGCAAAGCCGGTAAACTAAAAGATCCTATTGTTGGAAGCAAATTTACCCAAGATGACTTTTTTTCTTCACCGGTTTTTATTTCCAATAAAAGTATTTTTAGAAATTTTCAGGAAAAAAGTTGGGAATCTATTAAAAATCTTCGTCTTGATAATGCTTTTGCCCATATCGATTGGGACGATCCTAAAGTACTAAATTGGGATAAGTCAGATATTCAAAAGTTCGTGTTTAGGAATGTTAAAGAGAAAAATGTTCAGATCGAATTTGATGACGCTTTAAGATTTATCGATGGAATTTATGAGTTGTTTGACCGGATGCGCCAAATGATGAAAGAAAAAAATTTCCGCCAGATGATTCTTCACGGAAATATCGTTATCTTTAATACTTTGGTCGATCACAACAGAATGCCGAGATACATAGTACCCTTTGTTGTGTAATTTAAAAGTTAAAAATTATGAATAAAATCTTCGTCTACGATCCAACTTCCTCTGATAAACAAAGTGCCGTCCGTGGCATCGGCCGATATCTCCAGATATTGAAAGAAAATTTTGCCAATGAATTTGAGTTTGTTTCTGATCTATCATCTATCAACTATCATCCATCATCTATTTTTATCAATCCTTTCTTGAATTTTCTCCAACCTCCCTTAACAATGAGGCGTGTTGCAAAAAAACAAATCGCCGTAATTCATGACTTAATTCCTCTCAAATATCCTTCGCATTTCCCACCAGGAATCAAAGGCTCTATATATATACTATTAAACAAACTTGCCCTAAAAAATTACGACCTAGTAATCACCGACTCTGAAGCCAGTAAGAAAGACATTATTGATATTTTGAGGCTTCCTAAAGAGAAAATAAAAGTAATTTACCCTTGCTTACCAAAAGTATTTATAGAAAAATCCCAAATTATAAATCTCAAATCACAAATAAATCGTAAATCTCAAATACAAAATTCTAAACGTTTAGAATTTATAAATTCGAATTTATTTGGATCTTGTAATTTAGAGCTTAGTGCTTTCTGTTTATATGTGGGCGACGCTACTTGGAACAAAAACCTTGTTGCTCTGGCCCGCGCCATCAAAATCGCCAATGTTAATTGTGTGTTTGTGGGGAAGGTGTTTTTTAACAATGAAACAATATTAAACCATCCATGGAATTATGAACTTAAACAATTCTTTAAAGAAACTATTAACAATAAGAGATTTATTTTTGCCGGCTTTGTCCCTGATTCCGAGTTGATCAAACTTTATGAACATGCTTTATTTAATATCCTACCCTCAAGCGACGAAGGCTTTGGGTTTTCTTGGCTCGAATCGGCTAATTTTTCCTGCCCTTCCCTACTCTCAGATATTCCAGTTTTAAGAGAAATTTCCGCAGGAAACGCAATCTACGCCGACCCAAAAAACCCAACTGATATTGCCAATAAAATTAATCAACTTAATTCCGACAAAAATTTAAGAGATAAAATTGGTGCTGAGGCAAAAAAACGATCAGGGTTTTTCTCGAGAGAAAAATTTAAACGGGAATTTATGTCAATAATTTAAAACGTAGGGGCAACCCTTGTGGTTGCCCTTTATCACAAATATATTTAGGGCGGGTATAAAACCCGCCCCTACAATCGGAATAATATTTCCGCATTTTTCGTTGTTGTATCAATTAATTGATTAATTGATATGCCCTTTAGGTCCGCCACAAATTCTGAAATTAACGGAATATTTTTCGGCTCATTATATCTTATGTCCGATCGTTCACCAGATAATAATCGGGGCATAAGAAACGGCGAGTCCGTTTCCAGTACCAACATTTCCAGTGGGACGGTTTTGATCCATTCCTGTTTTTCCTTGTAATAAGTTATGTCCCCATCAATACCAATAAACATTTTATGCTCTTGGGCAAATTTTAAAACTTCTGGATCAGGTTCACAACAATGGAAAACTGATCTTCCCTCCAATTTTTTATCCCAAATATTATTTAACACCTCAAGCATATCTACTTTAGCCTCACGATTATGAAGAATCAAACTTTTGTCATATTTTATTGCCAACTTTATCTGTTCTTTTAAAAATATTTTTTGCAATTCCACAAATTCCTCTGCAATCTTATAATCCGGATATTTTGTCTTTTGATAGATATGACGATCTATTCCCACTTCACCAATGGCAACGACTTTGGGATGAGATAAAAGCTTTTCCAATTGAATCAAATTAGCCTGGATTCCCGCCTCCGCGGGAATGACACCAAGCGAAGATTTTTGTTTTTGAGGAATCGCCAGGGGCCCCCGTGGGGGTGTGGCATAGATCTCAAAAACATGGTGTGGGTGTATCCCCACCGCCGCATAAATTCCCTCAAACTTTTCCGCAATCGCTACCGCCTTTTCTGAAGTCGGAATATCAGTTCCTGGAATGACAATTTGATTAACTCCGGCTCTTTTAGCCTCATTAATGACATCTCCAACCCGTCCATCAAAAGCCCCAAAATTTAAATGACAATGAGTATCAAACATACAATAGTTTATAAAGTTTTTAAAGTTTGTAAAGTTCTTAAAGTATAGAATATATTTTCTTTATAAACTTTATAACTTTACGAACTTTATGAACTGTGCTATATTTATAGCATGACTCTCTTCATCGGTGCTGACCATCGAGGGATTGAACTTAAAAATGCCATTATCGAGTATTTTCACGAAAAAAATATGCGCATTGAGGATCTTGGTCCTTATGAACTCGATCCACTGGACGATGCTATCGATTATTCACAAAAAGTATCAAACGCCGTTCTTCAAAATCCGGAAAATCATTTAGGAATTGTTATTTGCGGCTCCGGTTGCGCTGTATCGATGGCTGCCAATAGAATCAAAGGTGTTCGAGCCGGCGTTGCCATGAATGAGGATCAAGCAAAACATATTCGCGAAAATGATTTGTGTAATGTCATTGCTCTCGCCGCTGATTATACCCCACTTGAACTCGCCTGCAAATTAATCGAAGCCTTCATCACCGCCACTCCTAAGACGGAGGAAAAATACCTACGAAGGATAGAGAAGCTAGACAAGTAGATTAAACAGTTAAACGGTTAAAACCTAAACAGTTAAAAAAACTATTAAAACTTAAACATTAAACATGTTTTTTATTTAACAGTTTAGTGTTTAAGTGTTTTTTTAGGTTTTAACAGTTTAATACTTAACTGTTTATTTAGAACGCTGTTGTAAAAAACTCCGCTGGTATCTGCGGATAAGATTGAAAGAGGACGACTTTTTTGGAAACTCCGGTTGAGGTGGAAGAGGTGGCTTGAGAAGAAACTGTTCTTCCTTGGACGGGAAGATTGGAGCTGCTGTAAAAGAACAGTTTCGTCGACGCATAAAGAACCCGTACTAAGAGAAATTGACTGTTGGCATCTCCCGTAATGGTCGTCGAATATGTATAACCGCTTGGACAAGAAGATGAAACTGGAAGACCGTTTGAGGCATTTGTAATCCGAGATGAAGGATCAACTACGTATTTTGTCACTCCATTTGATTTTACCAAGGTCGCCTCGATAGCCGGATTGGTTCCCCCCCCTTGAAAACATAGTATGACATCTTGGTTATATGAAGATTCTATTGCTTTTGTTGTCAAATTATAGTTACCTAAATAAAAAGTGTAACTGCCATCTTTTAAAATTGAAGACGTAGTAAAAGTTTGGCCGGATAATTTTTCTATCGTGGCATTACCGGAAAAACCGCTAATTCCACTTATTGATGAAAGAGCTATGGTAGTTTTAGAACTATCTGAACTATTTTCTTTTAAAGCCACCTCAATCGCCGACTCGGCCGCCGCCAAAGCTTTTTGTGATTCTTCTTCCAACTTTGTCACCTGAGTATCTGTCACCGATTTGAAAGATACGGACAGGACGATCGTCATGACCGTCGCCAAGAGCATGACGGTGATGAGTAATATCTGGCCCTTTTTGTATTTCATAAAATTAAACAGTTAAACGGTTAAAACTTAAACAGTTAAAAAAACTTTTAAAACTTTAAACATTAAACATGTTTAGTAGTTTAAGGTTTGATAGTTTATTTAGGTTTTAACAGTTTAATACTTAACTGTTTTATTGTATTTGCCTCCACTCATAACTTGCCGTACTTAAATATGGTAACAGATTGGTGTATTGGACTGGGTCAAAGACAATGAAAAGTCCAGGGCGCGAAGTATCAGACCATTGCCTATCATTGGTCAAAGTTGTTAGAGCAATCAAATTACCTTTAATCTTTAGACCTAAGTTGCCGGTTGAACCAGTATCGATTGTTTGAGCAATAAAAACACCGTTAGCTGTCTGGACGGAGTTCCCAAAAGTAATATTGTTGGCAATAAAGGCAACTGATTTGGCCGGATCAAAATTGGTTCTTGAAATCGTGACCGCCTGCGTAGTTGATATCAAAACAAAATTAAAGTTAGGTATGGTGGTAGCGTTGGTAATAGCAGGAAAACTGATCGTTTCATCCCAAACATAGATCCCATCAGCAGTAATTTGACTTAGATTTGTAATCTTTGTATATTGTTTTCTTGATTTTACATAACTTAAAAAAGTTGTTGGATTCATCGATAAAGATTTTGTATAAGAAGCATGCCAGTTGTTTGGACTGGAATATGCAGTGCTTGGGTTGACGGTCGCATTTAGAATAGCTCCGGCATTGCCTAAGATGAAATATTTGGAACCGTTATCATCTGCATCATAACTTGTTACAAAAGCCGGTACGGTGACGCCGGTGATTGATATACCGTTAAAAGAGCTGTCCTTTAGTTTTATCCAGTTATTACCGGTAAACGTAAATGCAATATCTGCATTTGGATTATTGACTCCGGCGTTAACTGTAAGAGAGGTGCCACTAAGAGTACAGCTACTATTGGAAAATTGGCCATTACTGTAACCGGTAGCGGCGGCGCTCATCGTCAGGGTCTGAGCCGTATTTGGCTGACGGCCCTGGGCAACGCAACCGGCATTATCCCAAGTCACGGTACAACTGTAAGAAGTGGCATTGGGATTACCTGGTAAAGCATTACATGATGCACTTACACAGTCGTCTCCTATTATACTACCACTCAAAGCCGAGATATTAAAATTATTTGAGGCATCAGCCTGATAACAACCTGTTCCTGATTTTTGTCTAAGCACTCCACTGATTACGGCAGTTTGATTAGCTGGCATATCGCAGGTCACCGTGCCTAGATTGGAAAAATTAACAAAGTCATAGGTCGTTCGAGCCGCGACTATTCTTCCCGGAGGAATACCTGGAATTGATCCAAGATTATTATCATCTTTTGTGACAGTGTATGGAGATGTGTCCCAAAGATTAGCCCACCATTGGCCGGTACTATCAGCTACCTGTAATCCTGTTTCACTTCCCCAAGTCCAAGTAACCGGCGTCGTTGCATTCGTTGTATTAAAGGTTCCACAGGTTCCAATTGGGACAGATGGAGGAGGTCCGACTGTCACGGTAGCTGAATCAGTTCCACTTCCACCGGCGCCACTACAAGTACACGTATAGGTGACTGAAAAAGTAAGGCTTCCTGTATTTTGTGGGCCACCACTGGTTCCTGTCCAGCCACCGGTTGAGATAGAACAGCTGGTGGCATTGGTGGAGCTCCAACTAATATTTGACGAACCGCCATAATTGATACTGGGGAGGTTGGCGGAGATGTTACAGGTGGGAGGGACTGGTGTTGGAGTCGGCGTTACTACATTTACCGTACAATAATCATTCGATCCACAATCGGCCCAACCGGCGGGTAAACCATAAGGATTACCAGAACATTGGCCACCAGCACTATCATAATAGTTTGCAGCAACATAATACTGTCCGCCTGCAAGTGGCGTCCATGTCCGCGTCAAAGTACAACTTGCACCCGTACAACTGACGTTGACCGGACAATATGGTGAGGTATTGCAATCACTATTGTCATTGCCATACCAATGTTGAGAGGCTGTGGAAGAATAATAAAGACCGGCTAAAGAAAGATTATTATTAACATCATATCCATTTAAGGTAAAACTTCCCGTTTGCCCCAAAGTAATTGAAGAAGGACAGCTTAGAGTTCCCGTTGGCGGGCTATTCCCGGGCACCGGCGTCGCCGTCGGATCAGGAGGGTTAGGGTCATATGTTGGGAGAACGTCACCAACCGCACAACAGGCAGGATCGCCATTCAGCTGTTGACAACAATAAAATCCGGAAACACAGGAACCAGTACCACAACTCTGAATATAATCCGTTGGAGAAGGATTTGGATTTATGGTCGCTCTTGGAGTAGGGCCTCCAGTTGCAGCTGCTACACAACCACATACACCAAGGTCAATTTGTGTACAAGTAAAACCACTATCACAGCTTCCTCCACATTGACCATAGGCATCAGCGCTACATGCTTGGACAGTTGGTGTAAATGAAGAAATAAACAAATAAAAAAATAAGGTTATAAAAAAATAGAAGAAAAACCGCTTCATGCAAAAAGAATAACAAAAACGACTAGAAAACACAATATCTTTTCGAGAAGATTTTTATTGATTAGGGAAAATAAGCTAGCCAGATGAGTTTTTGAATATTTATAAGATCAAGGCTTGATTGAGATACAATTGCCAATTGATCTTTGCCAATAAGCCGATCGACTTTTTGTTTTATAAAAAATATTGTCAGTGGATCATTACCAGGAATCTGTTTTAGCGCTAGAATTGATTGCTGCTCTAGAAATGGACCTGATCCCTGAGTTGCTGCTTTGTCAGATAATATTACTATTATGGGTTTAACGCCGTCTGGCTTATATAATTCACTTAAATAAACTGAATTTTGTTCCTCTGTCAATCTTTCTGCCCCTATTCCAATATTTGCGATCAATATTTCCGAACTATTAGGGTTATCTATCACGTCTGTTGGATTCCAAACTTGAAAGGGTCGTAATCCGATATTTTTATTTCCTACTTTAACAACACCAAAAAAATCAATGGGAATTCTATCAGAAGTGTATAAGAAATATACCTCACCGCCAGTACTAGGATCTTTTATACCATGATACACCGCATTTCCAGCGAATTTCCAGTCGGCTGGAAATGGTTTGACTAAACCGCTCAAAAGGACTGACTCGGCCCAGTCGCCATTTTGTACCTGCTCAACAGTTACTTTTACAGGGTCATTAATAGCAACCTCTCTTTGTTTCATCTTATCTTCTTCTGAGGCTTTTTGATCAACTGGATGATTAGATTGGATCACTTCAAACCAACCTTTATACTCAGGATTAAAAGCAAAGACTTTACCTTCGTTTTCCGTCCCAGCCTTACCGTGGAGAGTTAAAGGATTAACATAGCCAGTGTCTTCAACTAAAAGAGGATTGCCGTTGACGTCAACATTAACTCCACCGGTTTTTTTATCTACTTCGTATTGTTTCCCATCGGCCGTTGTTAAGGTCACATTATCTCCTCTTTCCTGGATATCTTTGCTGGCATTTTTATCTTGCTTAATCAGTTCTGTATAAAATGGTTTATTATCTTTAAAAGTCTCGCTAATATTTACCACGGGTACCATCGCAGTCGCCTCCGCCGTTGCGGTCGCGGGAGCTTCGGTTGGAGTTGACGGTATCGCACTTGGAAGAACGGAAGGTGTAGGAGAGGCTGCTTGTGCTGTTAATTCTTCTGCCGAAAGTCCTTTTGCCTGCGCAACCATATCTGACCCAAAAAATAGATTAGCTATAAAATCTTTAATATTTTTTTGGTTTTCATTATTAAGTTTTATAATAATCGAACGATCATTATCAAAATCTGTAAAAGTAATTCCATAAATATGACTTAAAACAGCTTCTTGTATATCTTTAGGATTATTTAATTGACTAAGTTCTTTAACAAAATCTCCAACATTATCTTTAGTAATGTCGTTAAATAAAATACTATAAAGAGGAACTACATCTCCATTAGCATTTTTTTTAAGAAATTTATCCACAGGCCCATTTACACTAGCATCGCCATGCATGAAAGCGTCAAGATATTGTTCATCCAAAGGCATCGCTGCAATACCATAACGTTCTACTTTTATACCATTATCATCTTCCACAGTTGTCTGGATTAAAGAATCTGGATTTTCGGAAATATGATTGATTAATACAGGGATTGGATCAGTATTGACGTTTGGATCTTTATTAGGATCTGGAACATATAAGCCTAAAGTTAAGTTGTTAGCTTCTAACATAACCGATGATTCCGATTTTATTTCAAAAATTGTTCCTGAAACGGTTGATGCTGGTTTACTACGGTCTGGTTCAGCTGGTATATCAACTTTAAAAGAAGATAGGGGTTCACCTAAATATTTTGCATCTTGACCTAAAGTATCAATAGCCCTCTGTCTTAAACTGTTAATAGCATTTATGTCTGGAGTAACTGTTTGTAAGGCGTCTGGTCCTGATTGGCCTTTGCAACTAAGGAGCATTGATAGATATGTAGCAGTTATTGCATACTGTACAACTCTCTCAGGTGATACAGAAATATTTTTTGTTATACGCATATCCTTGCTCCCATTATAATACTAATATCCTTTATGTCAATAGGATACTATCTTATAGTCTTAAATAGGAACCGATGCAAAAAGATAATTTTTGCTACCTTTTTCATAAGTAAACATCTCTTTAATCTGTCTTACTTGGCTAATATTTATATTTTCTATAAGATATATAAGGATCCTGTCTTCTTGAGAGATTTTAACTGCCGGAACACTCTTAGGAAATCTAACTGAAGGTAAAGTTGCATATCCTATTTCTATTTGCCTAGATTCTTGCCCTGGATTGTGAATCTCAATATTATTCACTGATTTAAAGGTAGCATCTTTTGGAGAACCTGTCAATATTATTTGATTAATATTTTCCTGTCCATCTTTATAAAAATGATGATAAATATAATCAACATCTTGTTTGTTCGTATCAAACCAAGCCTCAATTTGATCGTTAATAACATTTTGCTGATCACTAACTATTGCATTTAATTTTGTTGTATATTCGGCCGTATTCTTAGCTTGAATTCCTAAAGTATTTTCTGTTTTGATTAAATCGTTGTAAAGGCTATCTGGTAATCCAAATAGTTTTACTAACTCGGCAACCTTTTTTTGAGCCTGTTCATCTTTTTTCCAATCAATATCTGTTGTAAAATACTCTTTTTTTATTCTTTCTTCTAAAATTCGTTTTGCTTGTGGAACAAAACCTTGTTCAAATATCCTGTCATAATCAACAGTAAAACTTTCATCAGTTAAAGTTGTCAAATGAGCTTCATGGACCAATCTTAAAACAAAATCAAGATTTTTTTTATCTTCAACAAAAGGAAGTCTGTCAATTTGTTCAAGTGCTTTTTCTTCTGTCAAATGAGCTTTTATTATCATTGTTTTCTGATCATCTAACCATGTAGCTCGTTCTTTTAGTGATTTTTTGTCAACAATCCAGAAAAAATCATCCCCTTCCTTTCGGCGGCGGCCAAGGTTTTGTTTAAGTTGAGATTCGTTCTCTGGCAGACCTAAAATTCCTATCTTTAAATCAGGAAAAGTATTATCGGATTTAGTAATGTCTGCCCCTATTCCGATACTCCCTGTTGATATTAATATTTTAGTTCTCCGATCGGCAAGGTTCTTTGTCTTCTCTTTTAAACTATCGTAATATTGTTTTAATTTTTTTGGATCGGAGGGAATGGAGGGTAAAATATCTACTTCTAATAAATCTGGGAAAGATTGGGTTAACTGTAAAAAAATATCCTGAGTTGTTTTTGTATCATAATGACTCAATAATAATATTGGTTGATTATTTTTATTACTATTAAGAAGTTCCATTAATGATTTTTTCATTCCTTCAACATCTTCAGAAATTAAAGGAGGTGGTGGCTTTTTGATTTCTGGAGGTCTGACTTCATAAACCTCATTACCGGTATATTCTTTTAAAAGCTTTGCTAAGGAGCTTGTCTGTGGTTTTCCTGTTCTCAAATCTCTTTGTTTCAGGGTTCCGGAAAAACCAACCAATTTATTACCTAGCAAAGAGATGATCGTTGGAAATTTAGCAGATTCTGAAGCTTTTGAATTTAAATTAACAATGTTAAATTCATTAGCCAAGGCCAACATAGCAATATGGGCGTCCGGTTCAAATTTGTGATTTTCCAAAAGTTGGTCAAAATATGAACTTCTGACCACAATTTTATCTCCTTCGTTTATGTAAAGTTTATTTAATGAATAATTGGCGTCCGCTAAATTGTCAGCAGCTCCTATAATGTTTGCAAAGATGGGACTTACTTCTTCATCCACAACGCCTGATGTTTGGTTTCCAATAAGAATATGTTCTTTTAAATTTCTAAGTATTAATTCTTTAATGCCAAACCGTTGGACTTCGTCAAAACTCAAAAAATTACTGACGGCAGACAAAGAGCCTTCAAGGACATCATCCAAAACCTGATCTTTTCTAGTGCCGTTTACCCAACCCTTCCAATCAATTCTCATTAATTTTTCTTGTACCCCGTCGACAACTATTCCTTTTCCCTTAAATACCATAAGATCCTCTTGAAGATCTAACTTCGATAAAACTAATCGATCTAAAACATATTGAGTTGTCATTGTCCTAATATTCTCTGGAGACATATACATGTCTTCATGGGTTGATTGGTAGGTCTCTCCAGTTACGTAAGGCGCATCAACCTCGTCGAAGAATACTTTTGGACAAGAATTTACAAAATTTTTTCCTTCATGAACAACTTTGAAGACAAAATCATCCTTTGACATAAAGGTTATTTTTGATTGTTCAAACGAATCAGGTTTTTGTTTGGCTACAGAATCTAGTTCTTCTCCCCAATAGGTGGTATATAGCCTGTTTAGCAGTTCCTGAGAATATTCCTTGTTTTCTGGAGAAGTTAAGGTTAAGGCCTCCTTCATCATTCTGATTTTTTCAACTTCTCCAACGGGTGGCTCTTCCCTGCTTTTATTTTCAGCAAATACAGGCAATCGGAAACCATTTTGATTGGCTTTTTTAACCAGCTCTCTGGTTTTATTTTCTAGTTCGGATACTAAATTTTTATTGATTGAAACTATCAGAGATCCTTTTTCTTCGCTTGTCAAGGCGTTAACTATAGAAACTATAGGAATTACTGTAGAAGACTTTCCTTGCCCTGTCCCCATTTGAATATGATTATTGTCAACAACACATTTGATGACCGCTTTTATTTGATCCAACTCCATTGTCTTTGACAGTCTTTCCCCAAGACCCAACCGATTAGTACTGAATAAAGAGGCGATCAGTATATCTTTTGAGTATTCCATTACATGTTCTTTTAATATTTTTTTATCCGCTCCCATATCTATTTTTGTTTTTGTTGTGTAAATATCTTTGTTAAAGGGAGGAAAGCCTAACGAACCTTTTTCATTGGTAAAGTTTGCTATTTGTATCGCATATGTGTAAATTTCATCAGGACTATCAATTTTTTTGGTTTTTGAATGGTATTTCTGCAGAAAATCCATCGCATAGTTATGGATAATTTTTGCCTTGCTTGAATCGGCTGAAAGTTGTTCTACCCAAGACTGAATTCTCCTCGCTCTTGGATCTTCCATAGCTCCTTTTAGTTTCTCAATTATTGGATGAAGGGCCTCGATCATAATACCCAAATTCTATCAGAAAAATGGGGTTATTTTTTACTTGGTTCTTTTTTCCAGAAAGCAATATACATCAAGAGAAAAACAATCATTAACAAGACGCTGACTAATTGGAAAATACCACTCGCTTTAAAAAAATCAAAGTTATTCATTTTTATTCTTTAAAATAGTAACTGATAAAACAAAGTAAATTATAGCAAAAATCAAATAATTAAAAATTGATAAATAAAAATCAACAATGTTTTGAGTCTTAAAGCCAGGAGCAATTGACGCAGCAAAAAAACAAGAAGCAGAAAGATTAACAAAAAAATCTGATAATTTTTCGCTGATTAAATTAGAAAAAATATACATATTTGTATTATCAATCAGTTTAAATATTAAGTCAATCGCTTATAACCTACAAAAATACGAAATTAGGGCATAGAAGCGGGATAAAAACTTCGATATATACTATGCTGTATAATTAAAAAATGATTTTGAAAGTATTCACAGATGGCGGTTCAAAAGGCAACCCAGGCCCGTCGGCAATCGGTGGAGTTGGATATTTAAACAGTAAAAAAGTTTTTGATTTTAAAAAGTCGATAGGAATTGCAACCAATAATGACGCAGAGTATCAAGCGCTAATACATGCATTTGAAATCATAAATCCTAAATCTCAAAATCCAAATAAAATCCAAGTTCCAAATCTAAAACAGATTCAATTTTATTCTGACTCAAGATTAATGGTTAATCAAGTCAAAGGACTTTTTAAAGTTAAAAATGACAGAATTAGAGAATATATTCTGAAAATTAGAGGGCTTGAGCAAGAGATTGCACTACCGATCTCCTATCATTATGTTCCGCGGGAGCAAAACGTTGAAGCAGATTTGTTAGTGAACTCGGTTTAATTTCTAATTTTTAGTTTCAAATTTCTAATCAATTTCTAATTTTAAAATACTAATTTCTAAACGTTTAAACATTAAAAATTAAGATTTAAGAATTGAATAAAAATTTAAAATTTGAAATTAGAAATTAATTTATAACCTTATCTGATACTTCTTTTCCATGTTCTTCTCCAACACTCCCCCAATCTCCATTACTGAAATCGTGTTTAGAACTTCGGAAACTGTTTTTTTTAGCTCAATTGCCAAATCGTCAATTGTTTGTGGATCTTTTTGCAAAATATCAAAGATTGATTTTTCACTTTCATTTAAATTTTTCCTTATATCTTCTTTCTTCCTCGGAGTAATTTCCATATTAAATTCCTGATAAATATCCGTAACTGTTGTCACTAACTTCGCTCCTTCTTTTATAAGTAAATTTGGCGCTCGGGACATATCTGAGTTGATCGGAGAAGGTACGGCAAAGACATCTTTCCCCTGAATCCCTGCGTATTTTGCTGTGATCAAAGAACCTGAATATTCCCCTCCTTCGGCAATCAAAACACCACGGGACAGACCGGAAATAATTCTGTTTCTGGAAATAAATAAGCCCTTTAAAACTGTTTGATTTGGAGGAAATTCGCTGATCACAGCCCCGCCAGTTTTAATAATATTGTGGTAAAGCTGATAATTAATAGCCGGATAAACAATGTTAACTCCGCAACCGAGGACAGCAATTGTCTTCCCACCGGCGTCGAGAGCCGCCTGATGAGCGATTGTATCAATCCCCATCGCCATGCCGGAAACGATAATAAATCCCGCCTCAGTCAGTTCCCGGGAAAATTTGTAGGCAATCTGAATCCCATAAGAAGTTGGCTTGCGAGTTCCGACGATGGCGAAGAAAGTTTTAGCTTTTGGAAAAAGTTCAGATATCCGTTTCGAGCTTTTTATATAAATACAAATCGGTGAATCAGAAATATTTCTTAAGGATTCCGGATAATCTTCATCATCAACTGCCAAAACTGAAACTCCATTTTTATTCAATTTTTCCAATTCCTTTTTTGGATCAAATTTTCGTCTGAATTCAATAAATTTTTCCGTTAATTTAAATCCTAAAACAACTTCTAGTTCTTTTCTATTTGCCAAATAAGCCTTCTCAGCAGTTTTAAAATGTTTTTTAAGGCCCAGGAACTTCATCGGGCCAATACCGAGACAATAGGAAAAACCAAGATGGTATAAACAGTTAAACATTAAAACTTAAACTGTTAAAAAAACTATTAAACGGTTAAATATTAAATTTGATTACTCTTTAACTGTTTAATGTTTAAAAGTTTATTTAAGTTTTAACAGTTTAAAATTTAACAGTTTTCTTTTTCTTTGTCTGCTGACTATAACCTACAAAAGTAGATGTTCGGAGCCTTATTGAGAGAAAATTTTCTCCAATGATACTATGCCTTTAAAGAACGTTTCTTCATCAATATTTTCATTAGGAGCGTGAATATTCTCATCCGGTAAAGTGAAACCAGTTAAGATTATTGGTTTATTAAACAGCCGTTGTAAAATTTCGGCAGCGGCAATAGAGCCTCCTGAGCGATTAAAATAGGTTTTATTATTAAAAATATTCGTTAATATTTCTGCGGTTTTTTTAACAAATTTATTTTCAAAACTTGTATAAAAAGGGTCGCCACCATCACTTATTTCTAAAGTGAAGCTCGTTTCTTTTGGTAAGTTTCTTTTTATAAAGTCTTCCGTGATTTTTCTTATTTCTCTAGCTTTTTGATTAGGAACTAATCTAATAGAAAATTTTAAGGTCGCCTCATTTGGAATAATTGTTTTAGTGCCCTGACCGGTATATCCGGAAACCATTCCATTGACTTCAAAAGAAGGTAATACTTTTGAACTCAAAGGATCACCAATAAATCCATTAACACCAGCATTCTTTTTTTCTTCTTTATCGTCCAATAAAAATTCCCTTAGTAGCTCCGTTTCTTTTTGACTGATTTTTTTTACGGAATCATTAAATCCCGGAATCTTTATTTCATTAGTTTTTCCATCCTTTATCTTGGTTAATAACTCCGCAATTACTTGAACCGGATTTAAAACCCGGTTGCCATAAACTCCGGAATGTAAATCAGTCTTGCCAATTTTTACTGTTAATTCTCCTGTTATAATCCCCCGGAGTCCATAAAATATTTGCGGAACGTTTCTTGCCTTCATCCCCATATCTAAGACATAAAAAACGTCAACCTCATCTAAATTTTTCTTTTCCTGACTAATCAATTTTTCAAAATTACCACTGGCGTTTTCTTCTTCTCCCTCAAAAACTAAAACAATGTTATTTTTTTGTCTAGACGAGGCATGCCTCGTCTCTACCAACCTCCTAATTGCAATTAACGTCTGAATAATATGGCCTTTGTCATCAGCAACACCCCGACCATAAAACTTTCCGTTTTTGGAAGTCAGCTCAAACGGTGGGCTATCCCACTTCTCTACCGGATCTTCCGGCTGCACATCATAATGTGCATAAACGCCGATTGTTTTATAATCAGAAGATATGATTTTCTTAGCAACAATTAATGGGGGACAATTATTTTTTTGATAAGTTTTAACTTCAAATCCCAAATCTTTTATTTCTTTTTCTAAAAACTCCACCGCCTTTAATATTTCACTATGCCTTGATTTATCTGCTGAAACGGATTGAATAGAGATGAAGTCGGAAAGTAATTTTACTATTTTGTTATTCATCTATTTATTATAGAATAATATTCATGCAAATCTGTCCATCGATTTTGGAGCCGACGACCGATGGTTTATTATTTCAAATAAATAAATTATCTTCATATATTAAGTATTTTCAAATCGACATTGCCGATGGAATCTTTGTTCAAAATAGAACCTTACAAATTGATGATATATTTGATTCTTTACAATCTAATAACTTTAAGAACTTTATAACTTTACAAACTTTAAAAACTCTTTCTTTTGATTTTCATCTGATGGTTTCTGATTTTAAATCAGACATTAACAAACTTAATGATCTAAAAAAAATAATTAATATCAAAAATATTTTCATTCATCTCTCCGCAATTAAAAATTTTAAATTAAAAATTAAAAATTTATCCCCTCTTCCTATAGGTCTAACTCTCAACCCCCAAGATCAAGTAGAAGATTTAACCAGTCATTATGACCTAAACGCTATACCATGTATCCAAATTATGTCTGTCATACCTGGAGTTCAGGGTAACCCTTTTCTACCTAATACGTTAAAAAAAATTGAACAATTAAGGGTAGTTGGTTATAAGTCTAAAATTTTCCTTGACGGAGCCGTCAACGACAAAACCTTACCGATTATAAATAAACTAAAATATAAACCCGATGTTATCTGTCCGGGAAGTTTTTTAACGAAAGCAAAAGATTTGAAAAAGAATGTAAAATACTTGAAGAGTTTATAAAGTTCGTAAAGTTTTTAAAGTTTATAAAGTGTTTTAATTCTTTATGAACATTATGAACTTTATAACTTTATGAACTAATTTAATTATGTTCAAATTTGTCATCATCCGTCATGGCTTGTCCGTCTGGTCTAATCGTTTTACCGGTTGGACGGATATTGATATCGCACCAAGTGGGATTGAGGAAACAAAAAAATATGGTTTGAAATTAAAAGAGCTTGGATATATTTTTGATCTTGGTTTTACTTCATATTTAAAGCGGGGAATTAAAACTTTAGAAATCGTACTAAACACCATGGGGTTATCACAAATCCCAATTATTAAAGCATGGCAATTAAATGAACGTCACTATGGGGCTCTACAAGGATTAAACAAACCGGAAACCGTTGTTAAATATGGAGAAGAACAGGTGAATATCTGGCGGCGCAGTTATGATATTCCACCTCCGCCTCTTGAAAAAACTGACCCCCGCCATCCCATGAACGACCCTGTTTATAAAGATATTGATCCGTTACAACTTCCATCAAGCGAATGTTTGAAAGACACCTATAATCGGTCTGTCCCCTATTTCCAAAAAATAATTGAGCCGAAAATAAAAGCCGGCAAAAAAATTATTCTTTCCGGTCACCATAATTCACTACGGGCAATTATTAAATATTTAGATAATATTTCCGAAGTCGATATTGTAGGCTTAAACGTACCTTATTGTATTCCGCTCGTCTATGAACTTGATGATAATTTAAAGCCAATTAAACACTATTATTTAGCCAGTGATGAGGAAGTAAAACGGGTAATTGAAGGTATTAAGAATCAAACAAAAAAATAGTATAATGCACCTATGATTTATCAAAATAAATCTATCAATTTTCTTATCAAAAAAGCTCTCTTAAGAAAAGAGGTTATTAAATCTAAGTCAGGAGCTCTCGTAACTTACACAGGTAAATACACCGGTCGCTCTCCCAACGATAAATTTATTGTCGACTCGCCCTCTATTCATGACAAAATAAACTGGGGAAAAGTTAATGTTCCAATTTCAAAAATAGCTTATGATAAACTCTACAAAAAAATATCTGCTTTTTTTAACGCTGAAAAGGAACTTTTTGTCATTGATGCCCAAGTTGGAGCTGATAAAAAGAACTCCGTCAATCTTAGGGTTTACTGTCAATACGCTTATCAGGCAATTTTTGCAACGCATTTATTCCGCCGTTTAAATGTAGGGGCGAATTTTAATTCGCCCAAAAAATTTGTCCCGGATTTAACCGTTTATTGCGCCCCGTCAGTTACCGCCAATCCAAAAACTGACGGCACTAACTCTGAAGCTTTTATTATTTTAAACATCGAAGAAAAAACCATTATCATCGGTGCCACAAAATATGCCGGTGAAATAAAAAAATCTGTCTTTTCTTACATGAACTATCTCCTTCCTCAAAAGCAAGTTTTTCCTATGCATTGCTCGGCCAATATTGATTCAATCGGTAAGACAACCGCTTTATTTTTTGGCCTATCTGGAACTGGTAAAACCACCTTGTCCGCCGACCCAAAAAGACGGCTCATTGGCGATGATGAACATGGTTGGAGTGAAAATGGCGTTTTTAATTTTGAAGGTGGTTGTTATGCCAAATGCATCAATATTAAAAAAGAAAGTGAACCGCAAATCTGGTCGGCTATTCATAGAAAAGGGGCGCTGGTAGAAAATGTAGTTTTAAAAAATAATGGCGATTTTGATTTTAATGATGATAAATTTACGGAAAATACCCGGGCTGTTTATCCTTTAGAATTTATAAATAATTCTGTCCCAAATGGAATGGGAAAACAACCAAAATATGTCATTTTTTTGACGGCGGATGCCACAGGCGTTCTTCCTCCGGTCGCTCATCTTTCTTCAAGCCAAGCTGCTTATCATTTTTTGTCCGGATACACTTCTAAACTCGCCGGAACAGAACGCGGTATTAAAGAACCTGTTCCCACCTTTTCCGCATACTTTGGAGGTCCATTCATGCCTTTGAAACCAATGGTTTATTTAAATTTATTACGAAAATATCTAAAAAAATATAATACAACAACTTTTTTGGTTAATACCGGCTGGATTGGCGGCGGGTTTGGGGTAGGAAAACGAATTTCAATTAGTGATACCCGTAATATAATTACCGCAATTCTTTCTGGTAATCTTGATAAGGTTGTTTGTCGTCATGATAAAATATTTAATCTTTATGTTCCTATCAAAGTCC